>Ga0307476_10000473_pt1 | contig 31846 bp, 28 predicted proteins | sample atmos_gasesECM2C_2_FD_203314 | JGI IMG/M metagenome (GOLD analysis project Ga0307476, IMG submission 203314) | Hardwood forest soil microbial communities from Morgan-Monroe State Forest, Indiana, United States - atmos_gasesECM2C_05 | ecosystem: Environmental > Terrestrial > Soil > Temperate...
CGCGCGGGTATCCCGTCTCTTACGTCGAGATGGGTGAGGAAGCTGACGGGCAATACATGCTGCCGGAAGACTACGCGGCGTTGTACGTACAATGGGCGACCGCGATTCACCGCGTCGATCCGTCGCTGAAGCTGGGTGGACCGTCATTTCAGGGTGTGAATAAGGACATCGAAGTCTGGCCGGATGCGAATGGAAAAGTTTCGTGGACTGCGCGGTTCGTTGATTATCTGAAGCAGCATGGGCGAATGAACGATCTGGCATTCTTCTCGTTCGAGCATTATCCCTACGAGCCGTGCCGAACGCCGTGGGGCGTGCTTTATGACGAACCCGAGTTGGTGAGCCACATTATGCAGGTGTGGCATGAGGACGGAGTTCCGCCGGATATGCCGATGTTCATCACGGAGGGAAATCTTTCGTCCGGCGCAAGCGAAACCTACGAGGATATTTTCGCGGGAGTCTGGCTGGCCGATTACATCGGGTCGTTCTTAAACTCCGGCGGGAAAGGCGTTTACTTCTTCCATTATCTGCCCTTGCAGATGGAGCCGGGATGCAACAGCTCTCCGGGAACGTTTGGGATGTTTACCATCGACGCGAATTATCAGATTCAGCAGCCTCTGGCACAGTTCTTCGTGGCGCAGTTGATCAATCTGGAGTGGGCGCAGCCCGCCGGCAGCGAACATCAGGTGTTTGCCGCGAAGAGCGATGTGGAGGACGGCGCTGGGCATGACCTGGTGACGGCTTATGCGGTGAAGCGTCCTGATGGCAAATGGGCAGTGATGGCGGTGAATCGAGATCAGCAGAATGCGCACCGGGTTCGGATTGCGTTTGAGGCGGCGGACAAATCCAGTGGCTTCGCTGGGCCGGTGGAGGTTTCAACCTTCGGCAGCCCGCAGTATCAATGGCATCCGGCGCAGACTCGATTTATGGCTCACGCTGAGACTGCGGGGCAGCCTACGATCGTGACTACGACGCGGGGCTCGGCAGATCCGGATGGGCCGATCGTTCATACCAAGCTGACCGCAGAAAAAGGCACGATGTACGATCTGCCGGCGGCGTCGGTGGTCGTGATTCGGGGAGCCGTCGGCGGGAAATAGTATTGAGACCTCCTGTTTCATCTCTCACATCAGCCATAACGCGTCCACATCCACTATGACCTGCGTTCGCGGAATCTTTTTCGCTGCAGCGTAGGCCAGCATAGCGCGCAGCGTGGAATTGAGTTTCTCGCGGCTGGGCGACTTCAGCACGAAGTGATAACGGTAATCGCGCTTCAGGCGCAGGATGGGAGCGGCGGCCGGGCCGAGCACGCGCACGCCTTCATGGCGGTTTTGCTCAAACCATTTTCCCAGGGTGCCCGACCACTGCAGAGCCTCGTCGAGCTGATTGCTGCGGATAATCACGTTGGCCAGCGCGGAGTATGGCGGATAGTGCATCCAACTGCGGAAGCGCAATTCCTTGTCGTAGAATCCGGCGAAGTCGTGGCGGGCGGCGTACTGCACGGCGTAGTGGTCCTGAAAATAGGTTTGCAGGATTACTTTGCCGGGTGATTGGCCGCGCCCGGCGCGTCCCGCCACCTGCGTCAGCAGTTGGAAAGTGCGCTCGGCGGCGCGGAAATCGGGCAGCCCCAACGCACTGTCTGCGCCCACCACGCCGACCAGGGTGACGCCGTGAATGTCGTGGCCTTTTGCGATCATCTGCGTGCCCACGAGCAAGTCGAGTTCGCCTTGGCTGAGTGCGTTTAGCGTGCGCTCGAAATCTTCGTGTCCCCTGACCGTGTCGCGATCGAGGCGGGCGATACGCGCTTGCGGAAACATGCCGTGCAGCAGTTCTTCCAGCTTCTCCGATCCGGTGCCCAGGAAATATACATATTCGCTGCCGCAATGCACGCAGGCCTCGGGCACGGGCGCCTTGAAGCCACAGTAGTGGCAGACCATTTTGTGCTCGCGCTTGTGATGCGTGAGGGCAATCGCGCAATTCTGGCATTCGAGAGTCTTGCCGCAAGTGCGGCAAAGCACGACTGGAGAATATCCACGGCGATTGAGCAGGATCATCACCTGCTCTTTGCGGTCGAACCGTTCTTCGATCTCTGCGGCGAGTTTACGTGAGATGACCTGCTCATGGCCGGTTTCCTGGAATTCCTGCCGCATGTCGATGATTTCAACTTCCGGCAAAGGACGCTGCTCCACGCGATCGGGCAGCTCGACTAAAGCGTATTTATTTTTCTTCGCGTTGAAATACGACTCCAGCGACGGCGTCGCCGAACCCAGAACTACAACAGCGTTCGCCATCTTGGCGCGCATCACGGCAATATCGCGGGCGTGGTAGCGCGGGGTCTCCTCCTGCTTGTAGGAGGAATCGTGTTCTTCGTCGACGATGATTAGCGCAAGATCAGCAACCGGAGCGAAAACCGCGGAACGAGTGCCGACGACCATGCGCGCATCCCCACTTTTGATGCGATGCCACTGCTGGGCACGCTCCTTGTCGGAGAGCGCGGAGTGCAGGATGGCGACCTCGTCGCCGAAGATCTGGTGCAGATCGGCGGCTACCGCCGGCGTGAGCCCGATTTCAGGGACGAGGAGGATGGCGGAGCGTCCGGCTTCGAGCACGGCGCGCATGCCCGCGAGATAGACAGCGGTCTTGCCGGAGCCGGTGACTCCGTGCAGAAGGATACCGGAGAACTTTCTGGCTTCAACCACTTCCCGCAGACGTGTCAGGGCGGCCTGCTGCGCTGCACTGAAATCGAATGCAAAGCGCGAGGGCCGCGGCTTTCCTTGCGAGACGGCAAAGGCCGCTGGCTCTTCGATCATTTCAACCATGCCGCGCTTGACTAGCGTGCTTAGGGTTGTTCGCGGGACTTCGAGCGCTTGCAGCGTTGCCACGGGAACCTTGCCTCCCGAAGCCGCAAGGGTGTCGACAAGTTTTCGTTGATTGTCGTTCAGTTTGCCCTCAGCGGATTTGAGATGTGCGATCTTGATCGTCCGGGTGGCGTCGCGGACGGCCGAGACATCTTCGCGCAGCAGCCACTTTTTTCGCACCATTCCGCTCAGGACTAATTTGGAGACGTGAGTGGTGGATCGCAGGCTTTCTTCTCGAACCTGGAGGGTCTCTCCGGGGGCAGGCTCTTGCCCGGCCAGGTAATCCAGCACGCGGAATTCGGCAGCTTGCTCTTCCGGAGTGCGGCGCGAACGCGCCGACGATCCCGACGTGCCCGCCAAATGCAGTGCCAGTCGGCCTTCTTCGGTGATGCGGTAGGCGACGGCGCGCTTGAACTCGGCGTTCAGAGGCAGCATCGTGCGGAAGACTTCGCCGATCGGGGCGAGATAGTAGGCGGCGATCCAACGGCCGAGCCGCAGAAGCTGCCCGTCGAGCACCGGAGCGACATCGAGCACGCTCTGGATCGTCTTGGTTGTAACCGAAGGCTTGCGGTCGTGCAGTTCAACCACGACGCCCGTCAGGCGCTGCTGGCGAAAAGGGACGAGCACGCGGCCGCCGACGACGGGACTGACTTCGGCGGGGACACGGTAGGTGAAAACCATGTCGAGCGGCACGGGCAGGGCGACGTCGCAGAACTCAGGCATTGATTGGAGGATAAACTACTGCGAATACATGATCGCGCACTGTCATCGAGAGCGAAGTGAGGGAGGACAGCACCTTGCTCGGCTACTCGGCAGCTTTTTTTGGCGGCTCGATTCCCAGATACTTCATCACCATTTGCAAATCCTTCCACGCCTCGCCCTTCTGCCGCGGATCGCGGAGCAGAAACGCAGGATGGTAGGTCACAGCCAGGCGCGCGCCCGGCCAGGCGGGGTCGCTGCTGCGAACGCCCGCAGGTTTGAAATCATAGAAGCGCCCGCGCAGTTCGGACATGGGGGCGTTGATGGCCAGCAGATTCTTCGCTGACACCGCGCCCAAAGCAACCACAACCTTGGGCTTGATCACGGCGATCTGCCGCATCAGGAAAGGCGAGCAGGTTTCACATTCGTCGCGCTCCGGTGTGCGGTTGCCTGGTGGGCGGCATTTGACGACGTTCGCGATGTACACATCTTCGCGTCGCAGGCCCATCGCCTTGATCATATTGTTCAACAACTGGCCAGCGCGGCCGACGAAAGGCTCTCCCTGCGCGTCTTCGTCGGCTCCGGGACCTTCGCCCACGAACATCAGCTCGGCGCGCGGATTTCCCACGCCGAACACGATCTGCTTGCGGCCCTGCTTGTGCAGTTTGCAGCGAGTGCAATCGCCGAGGTCTTCGCGAATCAGCTTAAGCGCCGCGACCGGATCGGCCACGCCATACTCCGGCTTCGCATTCACGACTTCGAAAATGTTGTCTTCGGCAATGACTGGGATGACGGCGGATTTTCTGGCGGACATTTCCTCTCGCAATTGTGACTGGGTTGCTGAAAACGATGCTACTGGCAACGGTACGGGAGCGGCTTCGGCCGAAGCCGAAATGGCTTCGCGCCGGTAGAAATCGTAAATGCCCAGTTCGTTGCAGTAACGCACGCGTTCGGCGAGGGCACGCCGCAATTCCGGGTCAAGGGTGCGGGTCACTCGCTCAGTGCTCCACATCAAAATAAATCTTCGTCGTCGCTCGATACACTACTTTCTTTCCGTCCAGTTGCATATCGAGCGACTCCACATGCGCCCACTTGATCCCGCGCACGGTCTTGCCCGCTTCTGCAACGGCGTTCGTCGCAGCCTTGGCAAAGCTGTCCTTCGACGTTCCGATCACTTCGATCACTTTCTGGGTCATGGCACACTCCTGAGAGATAAAGACAAGTTCGACGGAATTGTACGCTAGCGAGCTATCGAATGGGCGACAGGATTCCTGTCAGGCTTTCACCGGCGACTTGCGGCGCTGGAGCAGGCGGACGACTTGATCAAGGACGCGCTGGGCCACTTCCCACTTGGTGGTTTCCGGCACTTCGACGATTTCGTCGTGAGTAATGATCGTGACTTCATTGCGTTCAGAGTCAAAACCGATGCCCTCGCGAGAAACATCGTTGACCACGATGGCGTCAAGGTGCTTGGCGGCGAGCTTCTGGCGGGCGTTTTCGAGGACGTTCTCAGTTTCCGCGGCAAAGCCAACAACAATTTGCAACTGCTTACGAAGAGAAACTTCCCTAAGAATATCTGCGGTAGGTTCGAGCTCTAGCGAGATCGGGCCTTTGCGTTTTATTTTCTGGGGGGACACAGACCTGGCGCGATAATCGGAGACGGCGGCGGCCTTGATGATGATCGTGGCCTGCGGTAGAAGAGTGAGCACGGCATCGTGCATTTGTTCAGCCGATTCCACGCGCGTGAGTTCGGCCGCTCCCGGGGGCGTCAGCGCGGTTGGTCCACTGACCAGAAGAACCCGAGCGCCACGACGCAGCGCAGCTTCGGCCATAGCGTATCCCATGCGTCCGCTGGAGCGGTTGGTCAGGTAGCGAGCAGGGTCAATCTTTTCCCGCGTCGGTCCGGCGGTGATCAGCACGGTTTCACCGGCAAGGTCTTGCGATGCGCCCAGCGCTTCCAGGGTCGCCGCCACAATGACTTCATTTTCGGCAAGCCGCCCGGAGCCGGTCATGCCGCAAGCCAGATATCCCGAGTCCGGATCGACAATCTTCACGCCGCGCCCCCGAAGGATTTCCAGATTCGCCTGCGTCGCGGGATGATTCCACATGTTGACGTTCATTGCTGGAGCGACCACAACCGGCGCAGTGGTTGCCAGATATAGTGTGGTGAGGAAGTCGCTGGCGATGCCTTGCGCGAACTGCGCCAGCACGTCAGCGGTTGCAGGAGCGACCAGCAGAACATCAATCGACTGTGCCACGGCAATGTGCTCGATGGCGGAATCGATGTTGGCAGCGTGCTCTTCGCCGGGCGAGAACATTCCAGTAATCACTTTTTCGCCGGAGAGCGCAGCGAAGGTGAGGGGCCGGACAAACTCCTGCGCCGCGCGCGTCATGATGACTTGCACGCGAATGCCGCGGTCTTGCAGGAGGCGCACAATCTCCGCCGCCTTGTAAGCCGCAATGCCGCCCGTCACTCCGAGAGCAACCTTCATAGTTTCCGACGCCGACGCCTTAGGCGTCTCCGAAAGCCTTGTCCAGAACTTCTGCGGCCTGCTCGGCTGCGCTGCGAGTTTCGGGGATCTCCCACTTCACTTTGCCTGCGCGAATTTCATCCTGCGCGATGCGGCACGGTTTGCGGGAGCTGGTTTGAACCACCGGCGGGGCTCCCGATTGCAGTTGCCGGGCGCGCCGGGCGGCGACCAGAATGTAGCGATAGTTGCTGTCGAAGCCTTCGATCAATTTCATGGATTCTCTCCCTTGCTACCGGGATGCAAGATTTTGATTGCCGAAAGTTGATTGCTCGAAAGTTGTTGCGCTTCGTTCTTCCGTCTGCGACGCCACAGACTTCTCCTGCTATTTTCCCACGAAACTCAAGGTTGCGGGGGCCGGTAACCCCCTATTATGTTACCGAGGTCTAGCCCTTCCCGGAATCGCCCGGGGGCTTAAACGAGGTCAATATCGGCTTCAGACGGTCGCGGACATTGGCCAGGCGACAGCGGTCGGCGAGAGCCACCGTCTTGGCTTCCTCAGGGGACAGCGGTTGCCCCGCTCGCACCAGGCGTTCGCCGCGGACAATCGCTCGCAAGGCTTTGATTGAGTCCTCAAGTTGGTCGTTCACGAGAATGTAGTTGTACCGGTCGTAATTCTCAATCTCACGACTGGCCGTGACCAGGCGGCGCTGAATCACTTCCTCCCGATCTTCACTGCGCTTGCGCAAGCGTTCTTCGAGCGTCTTACGATCCGGGGGCAGGATGAAGATACTGGTGGCGTCGGGAAGTTTATGCTGAATTTGCGCCGCGCCCTGTACATCGATGTCGAGCAAGAGGTCGCGGCCGTTTTGTTCCGCTTCGTGCAGAAAGCGGCGCGCGGTTCCGTAGTAATTGCCAAAGACCTCGGCATGCTCGAGAAACTCGCCGTCGCGAATCATCTTCTCGAATTCAGGACGGGAAACAAAATAATACTGCCTTCCATTGGTCTCACTGCCGCGCGGAGCTCGCGTGGTGTACGAAATGGAAAACTCCAGATTACTTACCTTCTTCAACAGTTCGTTGACAAGGGTCGATTTGCCCGAACCCGACGGGGCTGAAATGATATAGACGATGAGCTTGTGGGCCGGAGAACTCATTCCAGGTTCTGCACCTGCTCGCGTGATTTTTCGATCTCCGCTTTCATGATGAGTCCAGCTTCCGTGATTTTCAGCGCCTCGCCAGCCAGGCCGGAAGTCTTCGAGAGCAGAGTGTTGGCCTCGCGATTCATTTCCTGGAGCAGGAAGTCCAGTTTCTTTCCGACTTCTCCATCTCCGTCAAGCAGCCCCAGGAAATGCTGGACGTGGTTTTCGAGGCGCACGATTTCTTCCTGAATGTCACTTCGGTCGACCAGAAGCGCCGCTTCCTGGAGCGTTCTCTCCTTGTCAGCGCTGGCGCCGAGCAGTTCCTGCAAACGCGATTGAAGGCGTTCCACATAGCTCTGTAACACTGTACGCCGGTGAAGTTGCACGGTCTTGACAGCTTCGCGCAGATGAATCATGCGCTGGCGAAGTTCGCGCTCGATGCCTCCACCTTCCTGCTCCCGCATTTGATTCAGGCGATCGAGCACCTCTCCCGCCCTGGCCATCACGGCCGATTCGAGCGCTCCCTCTTCAGGATCGCGCGCGGAATCGAGCGCACCGGGAATGCGGAGGATGACGTTGAGATCAGGTTGGGCCGGGACGCCAAACTCGCCAGCGGCCGCTCGAAAAGCCGCAATGTAAGCGCTTACCAGCGGGCGATTCAGGGCAAGGGTCTCACCGCCTCCGCGCTCCAGACTGAGGGTGACTTCGACGTGTCCGCGGGCAATCTTTTCTTTGAGCAGGCGGCGCAGCTGCATTTCGAGCGAGTCGGAGCCAGAAGGCAGACGAAAATGCAGGTCGAGAAAACGGTGGTTCACCGATTTCAGCGACAGCGCGAAGGCGAGATGTCCGTTGCTCTGGGAAGCGGGGGAAACTGCGGGCGCAGGACTGGCGGTTCCTTCGGCCTGGCTGGTGAGTTCACCTTTGATCTGCGCAAAACCCGTCATGGAGCGAAGAGGCATTTGTGATTTCCCGAACTCTCCCAAACTTTCGATTCTCAGGATCAACTGGGTCGTGCTGGTTCAAGTTTCGGCTCGAAGTCAGCGAACTGCAACTCGTACAAGCGCCGGTATGTGCCCAACTTCGTCATTAAGTCTTCGTGAGCGCCAATGTCAGCGATAGCGCCGTTCTCGATCACCACAATCCGGTCAGCGCGGCGCACGGTCGAGAGCCGGTGCGCGATCACAAACACGGTGCGGCCGCTCATCAGATTGTGCAACGCCGATTGCACCAGAGCTTCTGACTCGCTGTCCAGAGCTGACGTGGCCTCGTCCAGAATCAGGATAGGCGCATTCTTCAGAATGGCGCGGGCGATAGCGATGCGCTGGCGTTCTCCGCCGGAAAGGCGCACGCCGCGTTCCCCAATCACTTCATCGTATCCCGCGGGCAAGGCTTGGATGAAGTCGTGCGCCAAGGCCGCCCGGGCCGCGGCCTCAACCTCTTTCAGCGCCACATGAGGCTGACCATAGGCGATATTGTTTCGGACAGTGTCGTTGAATAAGACAGTTTCCTGTGTGACGATTCCGACTTGTTCTCTCAGAGACGCCAGCGTCACGTCGCGCACATCGTGGCCATCGATGAGCAGGCGGCCTTGGGTAGCATCGAAGAAGCGCGGGATCAGGTGAACCAGCGTGCTCTTGCCCGATCCGCTGGAGCCGACGATCGCGACCACTTCCCCGCGGCGAACTTCAAGGTTGATGTCGTGCAGTACGCGGGCATCTTCGCCCTCGCTGCCATAGGTGAAGCTCACGCGATCGAATTGAACTGTCTTGGCGAAAGGAGGCAAGCGACTGGCGCGCGGCTTTTCGCGGACATCGTCCTCGATATCCATGAACTTGAAAATCTCACTCGATGCACCCAGAGCCTGCTGAAAGTTGTTGTTGAACTGAGCGAACTTGCGGACCGGATTATACAGAGCCAGGATGGCGGCAAAAAAGGCGACGAAGTCGCCTAGCGTGAACTGGTTGTGAGCAATTTTTTCACGGCCCAGAAGCAACATCAGAGCCAGCGCAATCGCGCCAAAATTATCCATCAGCGGCGAACTGACGGCCGCGGCTGCCACAGAACGCAAGTTAGCGCGGAACAAGCGGTTGGCTGCCTCGCGGAACCGCGCGAATTCCCACGATTCCATGCCGAAGGCCTTCACGATGCGATTACCAGTGATGGTTTCGTGCAAAAGGTTTTGCACGTCGGCCAACTGGTCTTGCCCGCGCCGTGTAGTCGTGCGGACGCGGCGTCCGATCCGCACCGCGGACAAAACTATAAACGGCACGAACAATAGCAGCACCCAAGCTAGCCCCTTACCCAGCATCACGACTGCTGCCGCAATGAAGACAAAGCTAAAAAACTGCTGGAGAAACTCGGCCAGCACGCTCGACATGGCGTACTGTACGCGCTCAATGTCGTTGATGATGGTCGAGATCAGAGTTCCTGTCGCGTGCTTCTGAAAAAACGCTGAGGATCGTCGAAGAACCGAGCTGTAGAGATCGTTGCGCAAGCTGGTAATCATGCCGAACCCGGCATGGTTCACCAGGTACGTTCCGCCATAGTCACAAACCCCCTTCAGCACCGTTGAGGCGACAAGCGCGTAGGCCACGATGGTCCACGCATTGTGAAAATGACTGGGAACGAAAGGCTGGAGATAGATCGCTCGCCCGGTGTGTGGCGTCGTGAAGAGCAGAATGTTTTCGGAGCCAGAGGCGGGATTCAGCACACGGTCCAGCACTGGCTTCAACAGAATCAGCCGGAACGCTTCCAAAAAACCGACCCCAGCCAGAAGCAACACGCCAACCACTAACTGCAAAAGGAAGGGGAATACATAGCGGACGAGGCGGGTCAGCTGGTGCATACCGCTCCCAGGCGCGGCCCGACCCAGTCGCTTGCTACTTGTGCCATTAGCATGGGTATAGGTCGCTATTCTACCGCTCGGGGACAAGTTTGTCGTTGACTGGAGGTGTCCGCATCGCGCAGTTGCCGCCGCACGCACCGGCTCTCTTTGCAGAAATACTTGTTTCCGGAGGCAACTTGCGGGAGAATTTCTGAGTTCAAACACCAACGGAGACCGCCATGACAAAATGCTGGGCTCCGATCTCCGCAACTCTTTCTGCTTCGTTGTTTCTGGCAGCAACTTTGGCCTGCGGCGGCAGCAACCACCAACTGCGGTCGATTTCAATCACCCCACCGGGGTGATTGAGGGCAACATGATACAACTCCAATTTGTGGCGGCGGGCGCCTACAACGCCTCGCCCACCGCGGTCGATCCTTTGCCCGTGAGATGGTACGTGGTCCCTCAGGCAACGGCAGCTGTCTACACGCTAACCAGTCAGCCGTTTGATATCGCGTGTCAGACTGGCTCTTCGTCATCGCGCTCGCCCCGACGGATCCTAACGCACCCAACAGCGGCACGATCCCCAGCAAAGTCTTCCAGGACCTGGTCATCGATCATACGGTCAGCGAGGAAGGCGGCTTTATCGCGTCCATTGCTCAGTATGCGGCATGCCCCTAGCCGGCGAGTTCGCAATCACTTCGGCATATCCCGATGCACAGCCTTCACCCGGTAACCGGCCTTGTGCAGGCGCTTGCCGACTTCCTCGGCGATCATCACTGAACGATGCTGGCCGCCAGTGCAGCCAAAACTGATGGTTAGGTAGCTCTTGCCTTCGTGGATGTAGTGGGGCAGCAGGTAAACCAGGAGGTCGGAGATACGATTCACGAATTCCTGGGTCTGAGGAAATGAGCGGATGTATTTGGCCACGCTTGGATGGCGGCCGGTCAGCCCGCGGAATTCCGGTACGAAGTGCGGGTTGGGCAGAAAGCGCACGTCGAAGACCAGGTCCGCCTCTTCGGGCACACCGTGGCGAAAGCCGAAACTTACACACGAAACCAGAATGCTTTTCTCCGCTGTCTGCTCGCGAAAACGCTCCGTGATGTGGGCGCGCAATTCGTGTACGTTGAACTTCGAGGTGTCGATGACGATGTCGGCCAACGCGCGTATGGTCGCCAGGTGACGCCGTTCGGCCTTAAGCGATGCGTTTACCGGAGTGTCCGTACCCAGGGGATGCGGCCGGCGGGTCTCGCTGAAGCGGCGCATCAATACCGCATCGGAAGCTTCCAGGAAAGCGACCTTGGTCGGAATCATGCGCCGGACCGCCTTCAGAATGCCGGGAAGTTGTTCCAGTTGGGAGCCTTCGCGTACATCCACCACCAACGCCGTGCGGCGGATTTCGGTCGATTGAAGCGCCATCTCCGCGAAGCGCGGGATCAGTTCGACTGGAAGATTGTCGACGCAGTAGTAGCCGAGATCCTCGAAAGCCTTGAGCACGGACGCTTTGCCGGAGCCGCTCATCCCCGTGACGATGACCAGTTCCGGAGCCTGCGCAGGTTTATGCGCCGGGTTGCGAGTCGGTTTACGTTGGACGGCCTGCGGCGCTTTGCTCGCTCCGCGCGGAGGGCTCGGGCGCTTCCGGGACCCCGACGATTTCCGACGCGTCATGAAATCGATAGTAGCACTGAAGGCGACGTCTCTTCTAAACCTCGGGGCCTATTTGTCTAAGCCCGGCTCGGACAGGTAAGCTAGGTCGCCATGAAGAAGTTTGAGGATCTCACGGAACGCGAAGTGTTGGCTCTGGCCATTTCTCTGGAAGAGGAAGACGAGCGCGTATACGCCGACTTTGCCGAAGGGTTGCGGTCTGACTACCCCGCGTCGGCGGCCATGTTCGAGGGGATGCGGGAAGAGGAGTCCGGACATCGCAGGCGCCTGATCGAGCTTTATCGGCAGAAGTTTGGCGAACACATCCCCTTGATCCGTCGCCAGGACGTGCGCGGGTTCGTGGAACGTCCGGCGCTCTGGCTGATGCGTCCGCTGCGCATTGAGGCGGTGCGCAAGGAAGCCAGCACTATGGAAGTGGAGACGCGCCGGTTCTACGAAAAGTCCGCGGCGCGCGCGCAGGATGCCAGCGTCCGGCAACTGCTCGACGACCTCATCAATGAGGAACGCGAGCACGAAGAGCGCGCTCTGGAACTGGACAAGGAGAAGCTTCCTGCCAACGTGAAGGCTGACGAAGAGTTGGCGCAGCGCAGGCTTTTCGTCCTGCAGATTGTGCAGCCGGGTTTGGCGGGGCTGATGGATGGCTCGGTTTCGACGCTCGCGCCAGTGTTCGCCGCGGCTTTTGCCACAACAGATAGCTGGACGGCTTTCAGAGTAGGGTTAGCGGCTTCAGCCGGTGCGGGAATCAGCATGGGATTCGCCGAGGCGCTTTCCGATGACGGGAGTTTGACGGGACGCGGACATCCTTGGGTGCGCGGGCTGATCTGCGGAGCGATGACTGCGCTGGGCGGAATTGGACACACGCTGCCATTTCTGCTGAAAGATTTTCGCGTGGCACTCTGGGCCGCGAGCGCTGTGGTAATCGCAGAGTTAGGCGTGATCACCTGGATCCGGCATCGTTATATGGATAGTCCCTGGGTTTCGGCGGCGCTTCAGGTCGGGCTGGGAGGAGTGTTGGTGTTTATCACCGGCTGGCTGATTGGGAGTTCTTAGACTTAGTCGGATCACGGCTGTGTCTCGAGCGGGTGCTTGCTCTTTTCGTAGAATTCGTTTTGCAGTTTCAGGCTGACATCATCGGCTTTCACGGCTCGGATCGCCTTGGCTACCGCGTCGATCCACCAATCCATCTGAAACTTTCCTAACTCCTTCGTTGCCGCGGAGCCGTCGCCGGAATAGTGCCCCGGAAAGCGCGCGTACCACCAGATGCCCGTGTAGACGTCTTCGGGAAGGTTCTGGCGGTGCTGGTCGGCGCCGGATTCGGTGGTGGCGCGATCGATGTGCACCGTGTCGGGGCGGGAGATCATCATCTTCGATGTTTCGCTTTCGCCGGCGTGCATATCGATCGTTGTTTTCTTGGGCGGGCCTCCTGACTCCGGACTTCTTCGGTCGAACACATAGACCACGTAGTCGTGGGGCTTATCCAATTGCGATTGGGCGAAGAACGGCAGCAGGTGCTCGTTGCCGCCGTGGCCGTTGACGATGATTACTTTCTTGCAGCCGTTGCGCGCCATCTCGTCGGTGGTTTCCTGGAGCAGAGCTAGTTGCATCTCGCGGCTGTAGGCGATGGTTCCGGGTTCGTGGCGAGCCTCGGCGATCTGTCCGAAATAATATTCCGGGAAGACGACGGCGTATTCCTGTTCGGCGGCGTGCAGGGCGGCGTAACGCACGTCGAGCAGATCGGTACCTAGCGGGAGATGTGGGCCGTGTTTTTCCAGGATGCCGAAGGGCAAGAGGCAGGTGCCTTGGGAGCGGTGGATGCCTTCGCGAAAGTCGGCGGCGGTTAGTTCTTCCCAGTGGACGGAGAGCTTTGCTTGTGCGGCCGCTTGCGCCGGCGCGGGATGCGATACGCTGGAGCCCATTAGAAGGAGCAGGACGGAAAAGATTGTGGAGTGCTTGCAAGTCGTCATCGGCAGTTTTCCTTGGCGGCGAAATTCTAGCACCGCGGTGCTGCTCGTATTCGCTCGTCGTCTCACGGCGTGAACTTCCGATCGAAATAAATCTGCGCGTGACCGTTTCCGGGTAAGGAGTCGGGTAAAAATGTGGGGTATCCCCCTTCCCCCTCGATCTTTGAAATCATCGAGTTAAGCAAGGAATGGCCCGCAAAATCCGCATGTCAAAGAACTTAGAGGTCAAAATCTAGAAAGCAGAGGACTTAGAGGCTCACCGCTGAGGCTGCCTTCAGTGCGTCTGCCTCGACCATGATCGCGCGAATTAGATCGCGGGCACAAGGTTAGATGTCACAGGGTAGGTGTGGAAAACTTTTGCGCTGGCCGTTATGCTCCCAGATCCGGATCGGGGTCGTGAGTGTAATTGCCTGATCATGACACTCATAAAGTAAAATCAACCCCTTGAGGACCAGATGAAACTCAAGCTGATGTGCCTGCTCGCGGTTGCCATGCTTGTCCGCTCTAATCTCCAAGGGCAGGAATCGGTATGCCATTTGTTCTCGCACCTTGCCCCTCAGACAAACGAGCGTCAACTGGTGCTGACGGGAAATTTGGTCATGTCGAAAGACGTCGCGGTTCTGGGAGCTTGGGACTGCGAGAAGGAGTACATCTCAGACCACATGGTACGACCTATCGCCGTCTTGTTGCGGCCATCGGAGCAAGTGTCAGCATCGCAACGACTCGATTATGAGAAAGTCGCACTCGAGCTCGATACCCTGCGCAGTGAAGGAAAGACAGTCAATGCTACCGCGACGTTTTCGGGCAAGATAAAGCTCACACACGAAGGATGGCTTGCAGCTGAACTGCTTTTTGATTCCTTTGAAAATCTTAACATTGAAATTCTGCCCAACCCTGCTTCGTTGCCAGTGATTCCGATCTGTAGCCTCTTTCAAAACCTCCGGGAGCACGGAGGACAGCGCATTGCAGTGCGCGGCGAATTGGTAACCACTATGGAAGGGCAGTGGATTGTTGGCCGTTGCCAAGGGGCGTTTGTCACTGATGGCTACAGGTGGCCGGTCGCCCTGAATATTGGCAGCCCTGCATTATGTTCTGAGGAAACGAATAACTTGTGCAGCGCAAAATGGCCATCAAAGCTACCACTGAACGAAGACTACATGGTAAGCGGATACTCCGATGGCGCTACTACGGCCACGTTCGTAGGACATCTGCGCATGAGAGCTGAATACCACGCAGTATGCATGGGTGGGTTGTATCCGCACTATTCCGGTAACGGTTTTGGACATTTGAATGGTGCGGTGGCTGAATTGGCCGTTGAGAACGTTTTGAATGCTGAGGCGACACCGATTCGCGTCAGTAAGGACGACGCCAATCGTGATTCGGAGACATGTGTCCCTTCGAAATAAAGCCGCACAACTGACGAAAAATCGCCATTACACTCATTGACCCCGCGCCCTGCGTGGATCGGAATTTCCGAAGTGTCTGTAGTAGACTCCTCTGCGCTTGGGGGCAGCGTTCGCGCTTTCCTCTGTTCCTTTCTTCCTGTCTTCATTGTTCTCTGGTGCCGATCATCGAATACACTCCCGGGCTTTTCGACGACCTGCAGGAGATGGTCGCGCGCGTGCCGGCTAATATGAACCGGAGTCATCGGCCATTCGTGGAGTACTACTACGCGACCCGACCTGGGTGCAAGCTGCACCTCTACGTTTCGGACTCGGGTAAGGTGGTGGAAACTCTTGGGCGGGAGTTGCTGCGGAATAGGGCTACTGCGGACAGCCTCTGAGGTTGAAGACTCTTCGCTCAGCGCGTATTCCATTCTTCCCGCAGAGCTGCGGCGGCTGCTCTTTCGCGGGGTGCAGGCGTGGCGGAAACTCCTCGTTGGGCTTTGGGCGCTGCTAGTGGAAAGGGGTCCTTCGACTGCGCGGCTGATTCTCTTCGAGAATCAGCCGCTCCGCTCAGGATGACAGGGTGGTGGGTTCGGCTGACGGTCGAAGGCCCTTCTCTACACAATTTATGGCGCTTCGATCAACTCCATCTTGCCGTCGCGGGTGCGGTGCAGGATCATCACTTTGCCTTTGGGATCGCGGAAGACGAAGACGTCGCGGTCGCGGAAGTGGGCTTCCTTGATGGCTTCCTCGAGGGTCATGGGACGCATGGCTACGGCTTCGTCGGAGCGCACCAAGTGCACTTCGGTGGTTTTGGCGACTGCGGGATACCGGTGCACTACAACTGCCACGGCTGTTTTTTCGGTCAGGCCGACGGCGGTCTGGACGGTTTCGGTGAATTGCGGAGAGTGGCCGTTCCACTTTTTTACTTCTTCGCTTTTGCGGGCGGAGCGTTTTTTCGATTGCCAGCGGGTTTTGTATTTCACCGCCTGCTTTTCAAGGTGGTCGAGGGCTTCGTTGACGGCGATGGTCATGTCCTTGGCCTGGGCGAGGCCGACCAGCGGGCCGTTGCGCGGGCTGATGGTGATTTCGGCTTTGTGGCGGTGCTTTTCTACCGTGAGGATCACCTTGGTTTCAAATTTGTCGCCGAGGATTTTGCGGAGTTTGGTGAGGCCGGTTTCTACTTCTTTGCGGATGGTGGGAGTTACTTCGTAGTGCCTGCCAGTGTATTCCACGTTCACGAGCGGCCCTCCTTGCTTGCGCGATCAATTGGGCACTGCTTTGCCGGCGGGACGCCGGCGCTACTATTCTTTTACTCTGCGCTGATGGGTGCTGGGGATGCGCATGTCCTCCCGGTATTTGGCTACGGTGCGGCGCGTCACCTGGATGCCTTGGGATTGCAGGATGCGGGTGAGCTGCTCGTCGGTTAACGGACGGCTCGGGTCTTCTTCTTCGATTAATTTCTTGACGCGGCGCTTGAGGATTAGGAGCGATGTGTTGCCGCCCTCGGGTCCTTGGACGCTTTCGCTGAAGAAGTACCGCAACTCGAATACGCCTTGCGGTGTGTGGGCGTATTTGCTGGCCACGGCTCGGCTTACGGTGGAAGGATGCACGCCGATTTCTTCGGCCACCTCCTTGATCATCATCGGTTTAAGCTGGTCGATGCCTTTTTCCAGAAAATCCTGCTGGCGGGCGACGATGCAGTAGCAGACTTTGGTGATGGTCTGCTTGCGTTGTTCGATGTTCTTGATGAGCTGGATGGCGCTCTTGTAGCGCTCTTTGACGTAGTCGCGAGTATTTTTGTCGTTGGTGTCGCGGGTGATCAGCTTTTTGTAGGCGGGGTTGAGGCGGAGTTGCGGCAGGTCGTCGTCGTTCATCAGGACCAGCCACTCGTCTCCGTGCTTGATGAAAGCGACGTCAGGCTCAATCAGGCGAGCCTGGACTTTGTTGTACTGCAGGCCGGGCCGGGGATCGAGGGTGCGAATGTAGTCGATGGCTTGCTGGACGGCGTCGGCGGGGCGTCCGATGGCCTTGGCGATTTCTTTGTGCTGCTTGCTTTGGACCGCGCGCAGGTGCTGGTCGACGACGGCGATGGCATCGTCGAGGACTTGTGCGGTGCCGTTGCCGTTCTTGTCCCCGTTCTTGTGATGAGCGAGCTGTTGCTGGTGATAACGCAACTGCAGCAGAAGGCATTCGCGCAGCGTGCGGCAACCCACGCCCGGAGGGTCGAGTTGGCGAACGACCTCGAGGGCTTCCTCAAGATCTGCGGGGGTAAAGGTGGCTTTGTAGATGGGGTGTGCAGGCGCGGACACCAGCTCGGGAGCGGGGGCCGCGGCGGCCGCAGTATTTCCGTTCCGTCCATGAAGGAGAGGATCAGGCGAGAGGCTGGCGGAGGACGGGAGATCCACTTCGACTGAACTTCCAATGACAGCATTCGCGCCGGAGAATTCCGCGGGATTCGACGACGCCTCGATCAGTTCGTCGACATCGGACGCAGACAGGCCGGCGTTGGGATCGTCTTCGGAAGCTGCTTCGGCTTGCTCCAAGCCCAGAGCCAGGGCTTCGCTGGCAATATTTCTGGCGGCGGCTTCGTCGGCTTCGGGAGGCGCGGGTGGGGCTACGCCCAACATCTCTTCGTCGCTGGCGATCAGGTAGCCGTCTTCGTTGAGGTTGCCGATGATTTGCTCGGCGGCCTCGCGCACGGCGCTGCTCAGGCTCAGGGCCCCCAGTTGCCAGGCCAGGTGATCGGTTAGATTTGTCGGCTTCGAGAGGAAGTTTTCGAATGACGGGCGCTCGATTTCTTCCATCTCGCCGCGGGTGCGGTAGCCGGGATCAAGATAGTCCTGGAAAAAAGATCCGAAATCGATTTCTTCAAAGGGGTCTTTCTTTTCAGCGGTGATTGGCGCTTCTTCGCCTGAGGCGGGAGTGGGACGGTCGCGCTCTTCTTCTTTGCGGCCTATCTCATCAATCAGCGGGACGGAATCTTCTAGCTCTTCGAGAACCGGGTTCTCGACCATCTCGGCGTTGATCATGTCCTTGAGTTCGAGCTTGTTGAGCGCGAGGACGGAAACCATCTGCACCAGGCCCGGGGTGAGGATCTGGCGCTGGGATAGTTTGACGCTCAGTTTGTGCTGTAGTAAGACCATGTTTCAACGTTTCAAGGTTGCAATGTTTCTAAAAGCGCTCGTGCATCTCCGCAACTCGCAGCAGCCTTGCCGTGCCTTCAGCAACCTCGGTGACTACCTTTGCCGCCCGGTCAAGTTGGCGATCATGTTTCTCGCTTTCGAGCGACAGCAGCTCTAGATTGCGAGTCAAAGCTTCCAGGCGTTCGTCAATCGTCATCGTTTTTTTCCTTCCTAGGCGGACTCTATTGTGAGAGCTCGTCCGACGGCGCGCTCTGCACGCCTCATTCTGGCCTCATCGATCACGATTGCCACGTCACACAACGCGACAAGGACAACCGAGAGCCAAGTCACGACATCAGCCGTCATAACTCTAGAACCCGCATGCCTCTCGATCACCATGAAGAAACCGACGCCAAAAACGAAAAAACTTAACAAAAGAGCGCCGGCGCAGATGAGTCCTCTTCCAGCGCGGCGAAACTTCGGCTGTGTGGCCGCCCCAATAATCAATATGCTCGCGGGGAAGGCAAAGCCGAGGGAGAGACCTACGCTAATGCCTGCGACAGACGTGAGGCATCCCGTGAGGATCGACAGCCAACGGGTTTTAGTGGAGACGATCACTTTATTGGTGCTTTTTCCTGTGCTGAAGCTACTTCCCTCAGCGCCTAAAGGCGCATACCTCATAAGCGTCTTGACGGTGCGCTCAAGCCGCGCCCTTTCAAAACTTCTTCTCTGCCAACCTCAGACCAAAGAGAAGCTTTCTCCCAGATACACCCTTCTGACTTCCGGATCGGTGGCTAGCTGTTCGGGCTGGCCCTGGCGGAAGATGCGGCCGTCGTCGATGATGTAGGCGCGATCGGTCACAGTTAGCGTCTCGCGCACGTTGTGATCGGTGATCAGCACACCGATGCCGCTGGCCCGCAGGCTGCTGATGATTTTCTGCAGGTCGAGGACGGCAATGGGGTCGATCCCGGAAAAAGGTTCGTCGAGCAGAATGAAAGTCGGACTGATGCACAGGCAGCGGGCGATCTCCACGCGGCGGCGCTCGCCGCCGGATAGGGCGTAACCCCGGTTCTGCCGGATGTGCTCCAAGCCCAGTTCATCGATGAACTTCTCCATCTTCTCGCGGCGCTCGTGCCACGACATCGGCTGCGCCTCCAGCACCGCGAGGATGTTCTCCTCAACTGTGAGTTTGCGAAAAACCGAAGCTTCTTGAGGGAGATAGCTGATGCCATACTGGCGGGCCCGCAGATACATGGGAACGTCAGTGATGTCCTGACCGTCGTACAGCACGCGGCCAGTGTCAGGGGGGGTCAGGCCCACAATCGCATAAAAGGTGGTTGTCTTGCCTGCGCCATTAGGGCCAAGTAAACCAACAACTTCGCCCTGCTCGACGCGCAGACTGACACCATTTACGACGCGGCGGCCACGGTACGACTTGCCAATCTCATCAGTGGCTAGGGTACGCATTTATCTTGCCATTAACGGGCCACTCGCGTCTGAGTTACCACAGGAGTACTTGCTTCGCCTTCTACGAGCACCCTATCATCGCCCCTAAAGAAAGTCAACGAAACGCCGGTAATCTTGCCTCGTTCGGCATCAAAAATGCTAGGCGGTCCGCCGGTTAGCACGAATTTGTCGTCGGCAGCGGTGTAGACCAGGGTTTTCCCCTCGGCCCTGCGAGTGGGCTGTTTGACGACTACATTGCTCTTGGCGACCAGGTGATCGAGCTGCCCCGGCCCTGCAAGTGATTGATTGCTTGAGGTTTGACTCCGAGGACGAAGATACGCGTCCATGGTGCTGGACGACGCGGTGAAGGTGGTGCCCTTCGCGACTACGCCTCCTTCATAGTGAGCCAAGCGCTCGGCGTCGGAGTAGGTGAGCCGGGCTGAGGTTATGGATACGGGGTCGTCCTCGGCGGGTTTTTCCTCAGATTTTGTCTTCGCTTTGGGCTTTCCTCCGGCTTGAGACTTGCTGGGGGCATCGTTATCCGGCTGGGCCTTAACCGGTTGAGGCAGCTTCGCCTGGACGAGCACCGTGGAAACGGGTTGCGCGGCGGTACCCTGGGCCACCAGGAAACGGCGGTCGCGGTCAAACTGGATGGAGGGGGCTTCGACGATGTTCGCATCCTGCCACAGACGAGCGTTGCCCCGGTAGAGAGCGATGGCGGGAGAGTTGTGAGCCGTCATGGTGGCGGCCGTGACATGAATCGGAGAGGCCGACGCCAGCAGGGCGCCATTCGGCTGTTCCTGGAGTTCGCTGTAGGTGCTTTTCACGTCTTCGTCGGCGAAGGCGTCATCGGTAGCGCGATTGATGCGGATGGTCTTGGCAGTTGTGAGCATGCCGCCCTCGGCGACACGCGGGCTACCGGTCAGCACAAGTATCTGGTCGGCGGGCGTGTACAGCGCCTTATCCGCCCAGGCTTGTGTGCGCTTGCTAGGGACCTGGCCGTCGTTATAGGCCACGGTTCCCTGCTGGGTGACGGATGCAATTCCTCCTTGCGGGAGAAATGCGACGTCCAGCGTCTGACTGGTGCTCACGCGGTCGGGCAAGCCCGGAGTCAGGTTCACGATCTTGGCGTCGGGCGCGCCGTGGATCGAAGTTAAGCGGCTTGAGCCGTCAGGAGTCGTGGAAAATTTCGCGTTAAACCGGTTGGCTGTGATCACGGTATGAGCGGGAGGTTGCGCGTTCGCGGAGCTCGGGGTCCGGGATGGAGAAATTGTAATCTGCGCCGTTCCGGAGGTTTCGGCGTGATCCAGGCGGCGGCCGTCCGCTATGAAGAAGTCTACGACAGGCGCGGTGAGGTCGAAATTCTGGGGTTGCGAAGCAGGAACTGAGGCGTTGGTCGTCGGCGGGTTTGCGCTGTTAGCATGCTGCGCTAGATGGACTCCATCCATGGCATGCACTTTCTGCAGTTGATTTCGGCCGAGGAAATCCAGGATCGCTCGTCCGGCGTCGCCCTGCATGGGTTGGGATCCGATGCGCTCAACATGGACATTGCCGGTCAGGGTGGCAGTGCGCAGCAGGTTTTGTTTGCCGATCAGCAACATCTCAGCTTCATCGGCGCGGGCACGCATTTGCTCGGCGTCGTCCCCGCTTGATTCGGCGTTCACGTTCCCTGTGGCCAGGACGCGCTGCACTTCGTTGTCTGGTCCTAGAAAGAACGTGGCTTCTTCGGCTTGCATCGTACCGTCTTCACGCTGCAGGCGGGTATTCTCTAACACGACTTCATGAGGGTCGTGGGTGATTCGACCGTGAGTTGCGAAAAGAGTTGCGGCGCCAGGCCCGCCCAGCGTCACGTGAATCTGCGAAATTAATGTGAGCGTGTTGGTCTTGCCGGAATACTGCACTCCCACGGCCCACCCGGTGACCTGGGGCGTACGGAAATCAACCCGCGCGGTGGTGGAAGCGTCTCCGCTGGTTTGGTTGAATATCAGGTCTTTGGTTCTGAGATGGATGGGATTCTTGAGTTCTTTCGGAGTTCCCTGGTCAGGTCCGGTTTGACCCGAAGGATTGGGTTCCAAGTCGATCTGAACTTCTCCGTGAGCAGTGACGTTGCCCGATTTCTTGTCGTAGGAGAAATCGTCGCCGTAAATCTGGTCGAAACGCGAGGAATCGCGGCCGTAGAGAACAATACTGACGTTGTGCAGTTCGGCACTGCCGTCGAGCTGGAATTGCTTGAGGCTGCCGGCCTGGACGGTGAAGAGCGTCCGCTTGCCGTCAGACTTGGAGAATTGAAAGCCCGCGGCGGTCTGCTTGATGTCGATGCCGATCTTGTTGGGAAGTTCCTTCAGCACATTGCGCTGGCGCATTCGGGCATAGAAATACATTCCCGCCACCGTTGCGGTGAATAGTGCCGCGATCACAATCAGCCAGCGTCGGAGGTGGTAGACCGGGAGCGGCATCGCTTACAGTCTAATGCAAGGCGTTGAGTGCGATCGGGCGGGTGTGCCGGAATCCGGCATCTCATCTACACTTGGAGACGATGACTGCGGAAACGCCGCCACTGCTGGATCTCCGGCGCATTCGCGTGATGCGGGGGCAGAAAATCGCGCTCGATGACTTCAGCCTCCGGATCGGAGCCGATGAACATGTCGCGATCCTCGGGCCGAACGGGTGCGGCAAGTCGACGCTGATCAAAACGATTACGCGCGAGTGTTATCCAGTGGCGCAGGCACACTCGTCGATGGCTATCCTGGGCCAGGAAACCTGGAACGTTTTCGATCTGCGCGCTCATCTGGGCATCGTTTCGAACGATCTGATGCTGTCGTGTACGGGAGATGCCAGCGGGCGAGATGTGGTGTTGTCAGGGTTTTTCAGCAGCACGGGCATTTACCCCAACCATGCTGTTGACCCCGGACACCGGGAACTGGCGGATGCTGCTCTGGCGCAGTTGAAAGTGTCTTATTTGGCGGAACGGCCGGTTTGCGAAATGTCGTCGGGAGAAGCTCGGCGAGTGCTGATCGCGCGGGCTCTGGTGCACAATCCTCGCGCGTTGTTGTTCGATGAGCCCTGCAACTCGCTCGATCTCGCGGCCCAGCAAAGCCTTCGACAAACCATGCGCGCGCTGGCGAACTCGGGGATTGGAATTGTTCTTGTGACTCACGAACTGGGTGACATCGTTCCAGAAATCCAGCGCGTCGTGCTGATGAGCAGGGGAAGCATCGTCGCCGATGGTCCTAAAGATGAAATCCTGCAGGGCGAGCGACTAACGGCGCTGTTCGGGGTGCCGGTGGAAATGGCCCGGCGCGACGGTTATTACAATATGTGGTAAGGTCTCGTGCTTCCTTTATCCGCGATTATGGCTGGCGAGAGTTGGGATATTCTCTGCGTCCTTGGCTGTTACCGTTTCACTTCTGAAATCGCGCAGGGTTAGTTCCAGACCGCCGAAGTCGGGGTGGTCGTTGCAGCCGATCGTGAAGGCGATGTCGATGGCGTCTCCGGCCAGAAGCGGGGACTGTTGCAGGCGTTCGGCCATGTGCCAGCCCAGGGCGTTGAAGACAGTTCTCGCCCCCCCAGTTCTCAGTTCTCGGTTCTCAGTTCTCAGTTGAAAACCTTTGGCTTCGGCTTTCTCTTCGCGGCGGATGGCTGCGCTATCGGGATGACAGTTTGGCGTCGCTCGGATCGCTACTGCTGAGAGTTCTTCCTCGCCGGGATCTTCCCCGGCCGGCTCTAGCGGGGAGAGTTCGTGTTTACCGTCTTCAGCCGCTTTCAGCTTCAGCTTGAGGTGTTTGTCTTTCAGAATCTTGGGTGGGGCAATCAGACGCACGCCGCGGGCTGCGAATGCGGGCTCGTGGTTTCCTGCTCCGTGGGGTTCGAGCAATTGCAATATCTGAAAGAGTGCGGGGGTAATTTCGTCGAGATCGAGTTCCGCTTCGACATCGAGCACGGGATCAAAATCGGCCGGGCTCAGGCGTGCGCGTGCGAAGGCATCGAGTTCTATCCGGAGTTGAGGCACATTCGCGGATGGCAAGGCGAATCCGCATGCGTGGGAGTGTCCGCCGTAGCGGGTGAAGAGATTGTGCGAGGACTCGACGGCCTCGAGCAGGTGGAAGGGGCGAATGGAACGGCCGGAACCGAAGGCCTGCTCGCCTTCACGGGCGATGACAATGGCGGGGCGGTGGTAGCGCTCGACCACCCGTGTGGCCGCAATGCCGATGACGCCGCGATGCCAGCCTTCGCCATCCACTACGATGCAGTACGCCTCGCATAGCGTCGGATCGCCGGCGATGCGCTCTTCGATCGAACGCAGAATGCGGCGCTCTTCTTCCTGGCGTTCGGCGTTGAGGCGGTCGAGCTTTCCGGCGAGCAATCGGGCTTGCGCGTCATCTTTTATGCTGAATAGCTCGATCACGTCGCAGGCAACGTCCATGCGGCCTGCGGCGTTGATGCGCGGGGCTATGCGGAACGCAACTTCGGTGGAAGTGGGCGGACGCTTGGTGGAAATCTGCGCTACTTCGAGCAATGCCTTCAGGCCGGGGTTCACGGCGCGGCGCAGCGCATCGAGGCCAAGCCGGGCAAACACTCGGTTCTCGCCGGTGAGCGGCACGGAGTCAGCGATGGTGGCAATCGCTACGACTTTCATGAACGATCGCAACATGCGTAGCTGATCTTTTTCCTCGAGGCGCCGCTGGATTAATCCCTGCGCGACTTTGAACGCTACGCCTGCTCCGCAAAGCTGTTTGTAGCGATATTCGCATCCCGCCTGATTGGGATTGACCACCGTCAGTGCGCTGGGCACGCCGTCGGGTCCGGGCAGGTGATGGTCGGTGACAATCAGATCTATGCCCAGGCGGCGCGCAGTCTCGGCCGGGGCAAAGGCTCGGATGCCCATGTCCACGCTGATGATGACCCGAATGCCCGCGGCTGCGGCGTGTTCGATTACGTCGTCGCGCAGATCGTAGCCCTCCCGAATGCGGTGGGGAACATGAAAATCGGCAGTGCCCCCGCAGAGTTCTATCGCCGTCTTGAGAATAATGACTGCCATCGTGCCATCGACGTCGTAGTCGCCGTAGATGAGGATGGGCTCTTTACGTTCGATGGCTGCGTCGATGCGCTCGACGGCGGCGCGCAGGCCAAGCATTTCTTCCGGTGCGTGCAGGTGATCGAGTGCGGGGAAGAGGAAGCGGGCAGCGGTGTCGGGCTCGGTAATGCCGCGACGGATAAGCAAGCGTGCCAGCGTTTGAAGTGGGCTGCCGGTGCCGGAATAATTCTGCGCTCGATTCGGAAGTGACAGTTCGGGCAAATCGCGGAGAGCTGCAGCTAGGCTCTGCACTCGAACTGAATCCTCCGTGGCCAGTTCCCAGCGCACGCTAGTTCTCGTCGTCCTGGTCCGGTTCGTCGATGGGGATGCCGCCAAAATCTTCAGAGACTTCGAGCAGGCGCTGGTAGCGCTCGTACCAGTCGGTGCTGACTTCGCACAGGAACATTGATCCCTGATAAGCCCAGCCTAACTGCAAAAATCCGACCTTGCCCAGGTGGGCGCGAAGCCACCGCGCATCCTCCACGTCGTCGCCGTCGGAGAACTCGGAGTGGTTCAGCCGTTCCACCAGTTCGTCGAGTTCTTCGCGCTCCAGTTTCCAGGAATGCATGGTCAGGAATGGGGCGCCGGCGCTCTTGGCTAGCTCGACGAAATCCTTCCAGCCATCGGGATTCGTTCCCATTTCCCACATGACGCACTGCACTTCTTCGTAATCGACGTAGCCGTGGAAGCGGCTCATGCCATGGCCTTCGATGAAGGCGATCATGTCATCTTTGATGATGGTCAAATCTTCTGGAGTGGGCGACATGGCGGATTCCGGCTACGAAAACATTGTATGCCGTTTGCCAGGGAACCTGCCAGCGCTAGGGGTCGGCGGCGGGCAAAGTCATCTCCCGAACTTTCTTGAAGTAGAGCGCTTTCCTGCCCCGGCGCTGGCCTCTTTTCTCCGCTCCATTTAGAATCCTCTGTCCCGCTTTCACCATAGTTGACAGGAGGCGCATCCGCCTTGATTCCGCGTTATACGCGCCCGGAAATGGGCCGCATCTGGAGCGACGAAAACCGCTTTCGCACCTGGCTGGCTGTCGAAGTTGCCGCCACCGAGACTTTGGCCGAAGCGGGCATGGTGCCGAAGGAAGCGGCGCGGGCGATTCGCGAACGCTCGGATTTTCGCGTGGAGCGCATTCATGAAATCGAGGCCGAAGTGCGGCACGATGTGATTGCGTTCACCACGGCTGTGGCCGAGATCGTCGGACCGCATGCGCGCTGGTTTCACTATGGGCTTACCTCCAATGACGTGGTCGATACGGCGCAGGCGCTGCTGATCAAGCAGGCATCGGCGCTGATTGCGCAGGATCTGGAACGTCTGGCGGAGGTGTTGGAACGCCGGGCCTGGGAATTCAAAGACACGCCGATGGTGGGACGCACGCACGGCATTCATGCCGAACCCATCACGTTTGGCTTCAAGATCGCGAACTGGTATTCGGAGACGCAGCGCAATATTGCGCGTTTTGCAGCTGCGGCTGAGGATATGCGCGTGGGGAAGTTTTCCGGCGCAGTTGGGATATTTGCTCATCTGACGCCAGAGCTCGAAGAGAAGATTTGCGCGCGCCTCGGTCTGAAGGCAGCGGCGGTCTCGTCGCAAGTGATCCAGCGCGACCGGCATGCACAGTATCTGGCGACCTTGGCTGTGATTGCTTCGACGCTGGACAAGATTGCAACTGAGATCCGGCACTTGCAGCGCACGGAGGTGCGTGAGGCCGAGGAGTTTTTCAGCGAAAAGCAGAAAGGGTCTTCGGCGATGCCGCATAAGCGGAATCCGGTGACCAGCGAGCAGATCAGTGGACTGGCGCGCGTGGTGCGCGGGAATGCTCAGGCGGGATTTGAAAACGTTACCCTGTGGCACGAGCGCGATATTTCGCACTCTTCTGCGGAGCGAGTGATTCTTCCGGATTCGACGACGCTGGTTGATTATCTATTGAACAAAACTTCCAATCTGGTCGAGACGATGTTTGTGTATCCCGAACGCATGCGGGCCAACCTGGAGAGCACTCGCGGATTGATCTTCAGCGGACAACTGCTGCTTGATCTGGTGGAGCATGGGGTTTCACGCGAAGATGCCTACCGACTGGTGCAGGAGCACGCCATGCGGGCGTGGAGGGAAGGTTTGGACTTCCACCAGTTGGTGCTCGCCGACAAGGAGATCACGGGAAAAGTTCCGCGCAAACAGATCGAGCATGCGTTCGACTTGGCGCGTCAGTTGAAGAACGTGGACAAGATCTTTGCGCGCGTATTCGGAGCCAGTCGGCCGGCCAGAAGTGCGGGCCGATCGAATACCGCCAAACCTGTCGGGCACCCCCGCAAGGCAAGAACGCGGCACTGACTTCCGCCGCAACTTTCCGAGAGCCGCCGGGTTCACCTTAGTACGACTCAATTAACCATACGGTTAAATCGTAAAGATTTGTCAACTGGGTCGGAGGTGGCCTTATGAATAGAAGAAGTTTGCTGAAAGCGGCGGGCTCTCTGCTGGCGGTGGGGTTGTTGGGCGCGACACTGGCCGCCCAGACCGCGGCTGCTACTCGCTACGACAATCAAATTCAAACCAGCGTCGCGGAAAAACTGGCGAAGAAGAGTCAATTCAGTGATGTGAAATCCAGCGTGGAGGACGGCATCGTCACTCTGACGGGCACCGTCGATCTCTACCAGCGCAAACTGGATGCAGCCAAGCTCGCTCGAAAAACTGCGAGCGCGCAGGGAGTGCGCAACCTTATCACGGTGGCGGGGCCTAGCGTTCCCGATGAGCAACTGGAGCAGAAACTGGCTCAGAAGCTGAACTATGTGCGCGTTGGCTACGACAACATGTTCGACTACTTCGCTCTGGGCGTGAAGGATGGAGTAGTCACGGTGGAAGGGGAGGATCGAACCGGCGTGGGCCGCGACGAGGCGCTCGCTGACATCTACTCCATGCCTGGAGTGAAGGATGTGGTTGCGAACATCTCGATCGAACCAGTCTCGCCGTTTGACGATGGGCTGCGCCTCCGCACGGCCCGGGCTCTCTACCGCGATCCGGTTCTGAGCAAGTACGCACTGGATCCGGCGCGGCCGATTCGCATCATCGTGGTGAACGGCCACGTGACGCTTTACGGTTCGGTGGATAGCACCATGGATAAAACCGTAGCCGGACTGCGAGCGGGACAGATTCCTGGCACCTTCAGCGTGGAGAACAAGCTGGTGGTGGAGAAGGATTCGGGATCGTCTGGGATGTAATGTGGTCGGGGGGGTGAGAGGGCGCGGCGCAGGCCGCGCCTTTTTTTGTTCACAGCCGATTGATCAGTGACGCGACGTAGCCCGCGCCGAATCCGTTATCGATATTCACCACGCTCACGTTTGAGGCGCAGGAATTCAGCATGCCGAGCAGCGCGGTCAAGCCCTTGAACGACGCACCGTAACCGACGCTGGTGGGGACGGCGATAACCGGGACACCGACGAGGCCTCCGACGACGCTGGGCAGGGCGCCTTCCATGCCGGCGCAGACGATCACGACGCGGGCCTTGGTCAGGGCCTCGCGATTAGCGAGGAGACGGTGTATTCCTGCGACTCCGACGTCGTAGAAGTGCTCGACTTTGTTGCCCATGAGTTCGGCGGTGACGAGGGCTTCTTCTGCGACGGGGATGTCACTGGTTCCCGCTGATACCACGGCGATCACGCCTTTGCCGTAGGTTTGCGGGTCGCGCTGCAGCACGATGGCCCGCGCCAGTTCGCGATACTCCGCGGCACGGACCTTCTTCTTTACCGCGGCAAACTGCTTTTTATCGGCATGCGTGGCCAGGATGTTGCCGCCATGCTTCGCAAGTCGCGCAAAAATCTCGGCGACCTGCGATGGAGTTTTGCGTTCGCCGAAGATGACTTCGGGCATACCTGCGCGGAGGCTGCGATGATGGTCGACCTTGGCGAATCCCAGGTCTTCGAAGGGCAAATGGCGAAGGCGGTCGACGGCTTCGTCGGGCGCGAGTTTGCCGCGGCGGACTTGCTCGAAGAGTTTGCGGATGGATTCGGCGTTCACGGCGGCTTCTAGATTAGCATTGGGCGTGACAGGGCGCTGGCGTCCCGCCGGACAGCCGCCGAGACGGCGGCGCTACTGTGCGCGTATTTTGGCAATTACGGCGGTGCAGGCTTTGCGGGCAAGACCCGGCTCGTCGAGATGAGTGAGGAACAAGCGTCGCAGACCGCTTGGCTTCACCTTGCCTGAGAGGTAGACGTCGTAGAGCTGGCTTCCCATGCGGTATCCCCAGTCCTGTGCGATCGATTCGAACTTCTCTGCGTCGGCGCGGAGGGCGGCCTGAGCGGCTTTTTCGAGTGCGGCGCGCGACAACGCGGGCGCATCCTCGGCTCCTGAGGCCGGCCTTGAAGGATAAAGAACGCGCGAACCGAAGTAGGCCACGGCATGTTCGATGACTTGCGTGTAGAACGCGTCTGCCGTGGCGGTCGGGTTTTCCTGCACGCTGCTGTCGTTTTCGCCTTGTCCATTGAGGCGCTGGGGCAGACCCCGGCAGGCGTGATGCAGGAAGCGCGTGGCATCCTCGGCGGCGTGCACCATTTGAAATTCGCGGATGTGGAATGCATTCACCTGGGGAAGATAGGCGCTGCCGCGCTCTTCCACGCTCGCCAGCATGAACTCCAGTTGCTTTTCGCTGATGCCTTTGCGCGAGAGCAGGCGGCGCAGCATCACGTCCGACGAGTTGCCGTGCACCTCAGGGAGCATGTCGACCAGAAACTTTGGTTGCGTGCCATTGTGCGGGGAATAACGGTTGATCTCTAGAAAAGTGGCCAGGCTGTCGATCAGGTTGTAGATCGTGGGCGCGAAGTCGGGAGCATTGTCAGAGCGGCTCCACTGATCGAGACAAAGGCGGTAGCTTTCATACTTCTCGAGTGGGGTGGCATTGAAGACGCACAGCACGTCGTCGTTGACGCGCACGGCGTCGACCTTGTCGACTCGCTCGCCGGCAGCGCGCCAGTAGAGCGCGTCTACATTCTGCAAGATCGTCAGGATTCTGGCGCCGGGCAGTTCTTTGTGCAGTACCCGCGGGAGGTGTCCCGGAGCGAGATGCGATTCGCCGAACAACGCGAAGATTACCGCGTTAGGATGGCGCTCGCGAATCTCGGAAACCTTGGCCGCGGCGTGACGGTCGCGGGCGCCGATCTTGCGCAAGTTTTCGCGGGGCATGCAATCGAGACCGTAGATCGCCTCGGCGTGATCGCGGGCCGTGACCAGCAGTTCGTGGAACGGCGTCCAGTCGTATCCCCAGTCGAGATCAAAGCGGATGCGCTGGCGCAGTTCGTTTTCATCGATTTCGCGGCGCCACCACTCTTCGAGAATGTGCTGATCGCGGGCGAAGATGGTTTCTACTCCGAGCACGACCGGGCGATCGCCGGCTAAGGCGCGCTGCTCGAGGAGCGATGCGGCATAACGCTGGGCGCCGGGCAGGGCGTGGTAGTCGCCGACCAGGACTACGTCGGCGGCGTGCAGAGCGTTCTGGAGCTGTTGCGAATCGAGGAGTGAATCGTAGTTGCGGAATGCCTGGCTGAACTCGCGAAGATACTTTCGGCGGTTGTGCGAATCCTGGGCGCGGATTTCGCGCTCTACTCCCGCCAGCGCGTGGAGTTGCGCTGCGCTGCGTCGGGATCGCAAGTTGACCGTGGAGGCCATGGCAGTTCTCAGTTCTCAGTTCTCAGTTGCTCGCCTTGACTTCCTGTTCTGCAACTCCCTATGCTCCAAACTTCGGGGCCGCTCTTGCCCTGTTGGGGGCTGTTTGCCGAACCATCCACCGCAGAATCTGACCATCGCTACTACCGGCGCCAGTGGGTCGGTGTTTCTGCGGCAACTGCTGCTTGCGGTCGAGCGTGACGCTCGGGTTCAGACCGTAAACTTCATTGCTTCGGACTCCGGCCTGCGCGTGCTGGCTGAGGAACTCGGCGTCACGGGGCGCTCAAATCTTCTCCGCCAGATTCTGGGTGGCGAAAAGACGAAGAAACTAATTCGCGCCGCCGTGAACACGTCGTCCAAAATTAAAGAGCAATCGAACGCTGACATCGGAGCCAACGTGGCCAGCGGGTCTTATCCCGCCGACGCCATGATCGTGATTCCGTGCAGCGTGGGCACTTTGGCCCGTATCGCTAACGGCGTGGCTTCACACTTGATTGAGCGTGCCGCCGACGTCTGCCTGAAAGAGAAGCGTCCGCTGGTGCTGTGCGTACGCGAAACGCCGCTCAATAAAATCCACATTCGCAACATGTACCGGGCTGCCGATGCCGGGGCGACGGTCTTCCCGCTCATCCCGGCGTTCTATTACCGGCCCACAAGTTTGGATGACATGGCCCGCGAGTTTGCCTATCGCGTGCTCGCTCATCTTGGCCTGCCCCAGCCCAATGCCTTTCGCTGGAAAGGCTGATTTATCAGCGACTTACGCGCCTACATTCAAAAAGTCTTTGACCTAGGGCAAGATCGGACCCAGGTTGAGGGGAGTCTCAAGTGTAGAGAGCCAAGAGTGCAACTCACAGATGCCCGGCGGACATGTACGTCGGGGAGAATCTCGCCCGACTCTTGAATCCGACCAAGATTTCCAAAGACACGCTTTCGGCTGCTTGGCGTAGAATGCGGCAAATTCCCCTAAGGTGAGGCCATGTCCAGACGCTGGTGCGCAGGAGTGGTCGTGTTAATGGCTGTGGGCGCGGTGTGGTCGGCGGACGACCGCAATCCGTTTGCCGGCGATGCCAAGGCGGCAAAGGCAGGCGAGTACGAATTCCGCATCAACTGCGCACTCTGTCATGGGCTCGGGGCGCACGGAGGCGGGCGCGGGCCGGACTTGACGCGGGCACAGAAGAACCATGTTCATTCCGATGCAGAGATGTTCCAGGTAATCAGCAACGGGATTCCGGGTACCGTCATGCCCGCGAACGGAACCAACGGCCAGGGCGTTGGCATGACCGACGAAGAGATCTGGCAGATCGTCACCTATATTCGGAGCGTGGAGGTGAAAGCGTCGGCGCAGTCCGCCGGCAGCGCCGCCCATGGCAAGGAACTTTTCTATGGCGACGCGAATTGTTCGCTGTGCCACATGGTCGAGGGTAAGGGCGGGCGGGTAGGGCCGGAACTCACGGCCGTGGGAGGGTCGCGCACGCGGGAATCGATCATCGATTCGGTGCGCAATCCCAGCCGGCGGCTGGCCTGGGGATTAACGGAAGCGACGAAGGAG
>Ga0307476_10000474_pt1 | contig 31816 bp, 24 predicted proteins | sample atmos_gasesECM2C_2_FD_203314 | JGI IMG/M metagenome (GOLD analysis project Ga0307476, IMG submission 203314) | Hardwood forest soil microbial communities from Morgan-Monroe State Forest, Indiana, United States - atmos_gasesECM2C_05 | ecosystem: Environmental > Terrestrial > Soil > Temperate...
ACGCGCACATTACGGCTTCGGAAGTGAGAGATCTGGTGATCGTTGGCGCAGGGCCTTCTGGACTGGCCGCGGCGGTGTACGGCGCGTCCGAAGGTCTGGATGTTCTGGTGATTGAGGCTAACTCTCCCGGTGGACAGGCGGGTTCGAGTTCCAGGATCGAAAACTATCTTGGCTTTCCCACAGGAATTTCAGGTAACGAACTGGCTGGGCGAGCCGCCGCCCAGGCCCAGAAATTTGGCGCCAAGGTGCTGATCGCCAACACCGTAACGAAGTTGAATTGCGACAAGCGCCCATACGAGTTGACCGTGGACTGCGGCCAAACCATTCGCGCGCGCACTGTGGTGATTGCCAGCGGCGCGCAGTATAACAAGCCGGATATCGATAACCTGAAGAAGTTCGAAGGCCAGGGAGTTTATTACGGGGCCACTTATATTGAAGCGCAGCTGTGCGGCAAGGACGATTCAATCGTAGTGGGCGGCGGAAATTCGGCTGGCCAGGCGGCGGTTTATTTATCGCAGACGGCGGGCAAGGTCCACATGCTGGTGCGAAACCAGCTTTCGGATACGATGTCGCGTTACCTTATCCAGCGCATCGAAGAAAATCCCGCAATCGAAGTGCACTATCGAACCGAGATCGTAGCTCTCGACGGCGATACGCAACTGGAGCGTGTGACCTGGCGGGATAAGAACACAGGCGAGACTTCGACTCACGATATCCGCCACCTGTTCATTATGGCGGGAGCGTCGCCGCGCACCGATTGGCTGAACGGCTGCCTGGCGCTCGACAGCAAGCGCTTCATCCTCACCGGGCGCGATCTGGATCCGGTCCTGCACGACTTTCATTGGCCACTTCAGCGCGTGCCGCTCATGCTCGAGACCAGCATGCCGGGAGTATTCGCTGTGGGCGATGTTCGCGCCCAAAGTGTGAAGCGCGTGGCCTCCGCCGTGGGTGAAGGGTCGATCGCCATCTCTCTGGTGCATCGGGTTCTGGCGGAGCTGTAGGCGAATCGCATGGTGTTTGGGCCACGATATAATAGAAAGATTCTCGCTCGACGAAATTGCCTTCTGTGCAGGCAGTATCTGTGTCGCGACGAAAGGAAGCCGAGCTTCGCTCGGTGGACAGCCGAGGGCGGCTGTCCTTACATGGGCGTTATCGCAGTAGCTAAAGGCTGAGAGCTAACAGCTAAGAGTTTCTTCCATGGACTTCAAACTAGTTTCCGATTACAAACCGCAGGGTGACCAGGGTCGCGCCATCAAGTCGCTGCTGCGCGGCATCTACGACCGCGAGCAGCATCAGGTTTTGTTGGGCGTAACCGGCTCAGGCAAGACCTACACCATGGCCAAGGTGATCGAAGCCGTGAACCGCCCTGCGCTTGTGATGGCGCATAACAAAACTCTCGCGGCGCAGCTCTATCACGAATTCAAGAATTTTTTTCCCCACAACGCGGTGGAATATTTCGTCTCTTATTACGACTACTACCAGCCTGAGGCCTACGTTCCGGCTGCCGATTTATTCATCGAAAAAGAAGCGACCATCAACGACGAACTCGATAAGCTACGCCTCTCGGCGACCAAATCTTTATTTGAGCGCCGCGACGCGCTGATTGTCGCATCGGTGAGCTGCATCTACGGCCTGGGGTCGCCGGAGGCCTACTACGGCATGATGCTGTTTCTTGAGAAAGGCCAGAAGATCACGCGCGAGGACATCACGCGCAAGCTGGTCGACATTCTCTACGAGCGCACCAACGGCGAGTTCAAGCGCGGCACGTATCGAGTGCGCGGCGACGTCATTGAAGTCTTCCCTACTTACGACGACATGGCATACCGCATCGAGTTGTGGGGAGACCAGGTCGAATCGCTGGCACAGATCGATCCGCTGTTTGGCACGGTGAAGCAGAAGTACATGCGCCTGCCGATTTATCCCAAGACGCATTATGTGATGAAAGATGAGACGCGCGCGTCGGCGGTTGAGTCGATCAAGAAAGAGCTGGCCTGGTGGGAAGTAGAACTTGAAAAGCAAGGGCGCGTGGTTGAAGCGCAGCGCGTGCACCAGCGCGTGAAGTTCGATCTGGAAATGATTAAGGTGATGGGCTACTGCCACGGCATCGAAAATTATTCGCGGCACTTTACGGGACGCATGCCCGGCGAGCCACCGCCAACGCTGCTGGATTATTTTCCCCGCGATTTTTTGATGTTCATCGATGAGTCGCACCAGACAATTCCGCAATTGCGCGGCATGCACGCCGGCGACCGCTCGCGCAAGGAAACGCTAGTGGAATATGGCTTCCGCCTCCCCTCGGCATTGGACAATCGTCCGCTGACGTTCGAAGAATTCGAACATCGCACGAATCAGCTCGTCTATGTTTCGGCGACGCCGGGCCCGTATGAGCTGACTAAGTCCGCGGGCGTCGTTGTAGAGCAAATCATCCGTCCGACCGGACTGATCGATCCCGAGGTCGAGATTCGTCCGGTGAAGGGACAGATCGACGACCTGCTGCACGAAATTCGCGCACGCGTAGAAAAGGGCGAGCGCGTGCTGGTGACAACACTGACCAAGCGCATGTCAGAAGACTTGGCGGAGTATTACGCGGAAGTTGGAGTGAAGTGCCGCTACATGCATTCGGAGATTGAAACGCTCGAGCGCGTGAAGATTCTCCGCGACTTGCGCAAGGGCGAGTTCGACGTATTGATCGGCATCAATCTTCTTCGTGAGGGCTTGGACCTACCGGAAGTCTCGATGGTCGCAATTCTCGACGCCGACAAAGAAGGCTTTCTGCGCTCGCAGGGATCGTTGATCCAAACGATCGGCCGCTGCGCCCGCCATCTTAACGGCCGCGCGATTCTCTACGCCGACCGCATGACCGATTCGATGAAGCGCGCCATCGACGAAACCCTCCGCCGCCGCGCAATTCAGACCGCATACAACGAAGAGAATGGAATCACGCCGGAATCGATCGTGCGCCCACTCGATATGACGCTGGCCGGAATCGTAGCTGCCGACTACACGGACCTAACCGGCGGCGAAGCCGAAGGCATGCCCGAGTTCAAGTCGCAGCTAGAACTAGATGGTTACGTCGAGAAACTAGAAAGTGACATGCGCGAAGCCGCCAAGCAGTTCGAGTTTGAGAAGGCAGCGAAGCTAAGGGATACGATCAAGGAACTACGGACGAAGGAGTTTTTATTCGCGTAGAAGAAAACGCATCCGCAAGGTTTCCGTCGCGCCGATCAACTTTCCGTCTTAGTCCTTAATTCCGAGTTAGTTATCGTTGACAGTACTCATAATTGATGGAACACTCTGGAGGTTCTGATTGCTAACTGCGGGAGGCGATTCGAAGTGGGAAGGAAGCTTCTGTTTTTCTTTGATGGATCGAGCAACACGATTATCGGCCCTAAGAATGTCGCCCCGACTAACATCTACTACCTCAATCAGGCCTTTTCGAGTGGGTCCCCCGAGTCTCCACAAATCTCTTTCTATTTCTCCGGAGTAGGAACCCACGGCGACCCTTTGTCAGCAGCAACGGGCAGAGGGTTCGACGAAATAGTTATCAACGCTTATACGAATCTTGCTTCAAACTACCAACCGGGAGACAGCGTCTATCTATTCGGATTTTCTCGCGGCGCTGCTGCCGCTCGCGTCCTGAGCGCCTTGATCTCATGGCCCGGACTTCTGAAAGATACCGAGCTTGTCCGCCACTTCGAGAACATTTGGAAGCTATACGTCGAGTACCCGCCGGGCACAAGAGCCAACGATACCGACTATGCGATTAAGCGACGCATCCTCCTAGACAAGCTGACTTCGAGCGGGCAGAGTGCGCTCTGGACACCAACACCAAAGGTCCAGTTCCTAGGAGCATTCGATACGGTTCCGGGATGCAGTTGGGATAAGGAGAAGATGTTCGTCAAACTCCGGATCAGGAATTTGTGTTTGGAGCGGTGCGTGCAAAAGGCGGTTCATCTTCTGTCGGCGGACGATAATCGGATTCCATCTTTTGAACCATTACTATGGAATGCCAAGAGCTATACGGAACAGCACGTAGAGCAAATCTGGATGCCCGGTGTTCACGAGATGTGGGAGGGTGTTCTAACGGCGTATTCATCGGTTACATTGCTCTACTGACGATGCTCGCGCGGGTCGCGGAGCTATGTCCGGAACTTGACATCGAGCCTTGGTTCTGGGAATTCATCAAAGAGAAGACGTTCAATAGGGAAGATCATGGCGGCCTACATGTTTCGAATGAACGTCCGACGCTGAAGATGCTAGCCCTGTGGTGGGGAAAGCGCAGGCCGGGAAAACCGAACGAGCGGCCCGGTGAGATGGCTCACGAACTGCTCAGGGAGATGCATGGCGCTAGCATAAACGTCCGCGGAAGAACCAAACTATATCGCGTGCATGAGTCATGGCTAGCGTTGCCACATTACACATCCCCCTTCTCCGATGAACTCAAGCAATTCGTTCGGCAGCATCACCGCTGAAGGTCTTTGGGCTTCACACCGCGCGCACTGGCCCCGGATACTGCGCGACCTGAGAATCGGTGGTGAGAAGAGTGATCCCCTCAACGGTAGCCTGCGCCACTAACAGGCGATCAAAAGGGTCTTTGTGGATCGGCGGCAGACTCTCGATGGCGACCACGTGGTCGCTGAGAATCGGCAACTCGGTATATCCATTATCCAGCAGCCCGCGACGGAGTAGCCGCGGATCGGCTTGGAAGTCGCTGCGTCCGAGCCCGCACTTAATCGCCACTTCCCACACACTGGCTGCACTGAAGAGAAGCTCATTTGCCGGAGTGCCGATCAATTTCCGGGCAGCTGCGGAGAACCGGTTCGGTTGCCCCGCAGCCCACAGAAGCAAGTGAGTATCGAGCAGAAGTTTCATTTTCCGCCCGTAAAGATGCGCTCTATTTCTTCTTGACCCATACGGTCGAAGTCGTCTGGCACAGAGATTTGCCCAGCCATAAAACCAAGGCGCTGGACTTCTCTTCCCATGGGAGCATCCAGAGCTGTGACTTTCACCATCGGCCTGCCAGCCTTCGCAATCACAAAAGGCTCTCCTTCGAACGCTTCTTCGACAAGCTTGGAGAGTTGGGTCTTGGCTTCGTGAATATTAACTGTTTTCATTGGGCAGCTATAGACTAAACTAACTTGGTTTAGTCTATCCCATGCCGTCCCAAACAGCAACCCGCAATTCTTAATGTTACCGTCCGTACGCCGCGCTGGCAGCCAACGGTTTGCGGTGAAACGTATAACCGTCGAACGTTTCGGAGCGGAAGTTCAGGTTGGCGGCGCTGAGCTTTTCGGTTTGGCTCAGGAAAAGATATCCGCCGGGTTCGAGGTAGAGGTGCAAGCGCTCGAGTAGCGCGATCCGCTGGGAACGCGAAAGGTGAGGCAGCACGTCCATGCAGAATATGCAATCGAATCGTCCGATGTAGCCGGGGCGTGCCAGGTTCATGCAATTGAAGGTCACCATGCTGCGCAGGCGCGGCTTCACAAGCAGATGCGCCCCACCGGCGGCGGCACTCTGCGATCTGGCTCTCTGTTTGGCCTCGTAGCGACTGTCATACCGACTATCGTCCCGCCCTGCACTCTGGTCATCATCTGCCTCTGCCTCAACCGGCAGAATTGCAGGCGAGCTGATTTTCGAGAAATGATTGCGAATGCTCGTGGGCGGCAACCCGTCCAGAGCGGACTGAGGATATACGCCGCGGTCGGCGGCCTCGATATTCTGCGGCAACAAGTCGCTGCCCACGATATGAATTGTCAGTCCCGCAAGATTGGCGGCGCTGTTCTTACTGGGCGCGCTATCGACGATACCCCCGCTGCGGGCGGCTTTTCCACTTCCATTCATGCTGCCCCCACTCGAACTCGTGGAGTTGCTCGCCGCGCTGTTGCTCACCGCGTCGCAAACCGCCATCGCGATGGAGTAAGTCTCTTCACCCGTGGCGCAGCCCGCGCTCCAGATGCGAAGTGGATTAGGCCCATCGGCCGATTTACGCGCAAACAGCTGCGGCAGCACTTGGCGGGTTAGAGCATTCAGCGCACCGGGGTGACGGAAGAATCCGGTGTTGGTATTGATCAAGCCATCGAGCAGCGCCGGCAAGCTCGCGGGATCCTGCTCGCAGGAACGCAGGCGTTCGAGCAGCGTGCTAGACGATCCTAACTCTTGCGCCTCGATAAAATCCGCGACGTGCGCGGCCATCGCGCTGTTCGGACAATCGAGTACGATTCCGGTTTGGCGCTCAATAAGCGAGCGTAGTTCCGAGAGCTCGTGCTCGAGGACGGTGCCAGTCGTAATTAACTTATGCATAGGGTGCTTCCCAGGCGCTGCGAGAAAACTGTTCTCCATAAACGACGGCATCTTTCCGGGGAGGATGGTTTCTGTTCTCAGTTTCTTATTCTTAGTTTCGTTTGACGGCTCCAGTCCTCAGTCTTACTCACACGCCCGCGGCCACGGCACGGGCTTTGCCCGAATCGCGTTCGGCCTGTTGGGCGACCACGTTCATTTCTTTTTCGAGCGACGAAAAACGCTGCAACACCTCATGGATGCGCAGCGTCATGTTGCGAATGGTTTCAATCTGGGCGCGAGCCTGGGCGGAAAGGCTGCCCGGCTCGATCAGCAACAAATCGGAATTTCCCAGAAGCGAGGTCAGCGCATTGTTCAGACCATGGCGCATCTCCAGCATGTAACGACCGAGCGTGGCCTCGCGTTCCAGCGTGGCGCAAGTCTGTTCTGCGGCGCGGGCGCGAGCTTCACTACAGGCATGCATCACGGCTTCGCTCGCGGCGAGAACCAAACTCTCCAACCAATTTCCTTCGGAGCGCAGCACAGCCGTACGCGGCCACCGCTGCCGCACCAGTTGCACGGTTGGGGAATCGTCGCACACACAGAACAAAGGCTGCTGGGTCGAGTGCAGAGGTTCAAGAACTACCGAAAGCACATCACGGCGTAGCGGTCCCACGATTGCCACCTCGAAGTTATCGACGGAACGAGGCCAGAGGTCTCCGCTGAGCATGGTAAACGTTGGTGCGTTGCGCTCTAGTTGCCAGCGCGCGGTGAGGCTCCGGGAGAATTCCACATCGTCGGAGATAACCAGTACAGTCGGACGATCCACTTGCACATTTCCTTTTCGTAGAGTCTATTGCGACTCCATGTTTTTCTTAAGCGACGCTCGATTGAGCGCCCGTTCTGTCTCTCTTATTTCTTTTTCCCCGGTTGCGAATCGGCGTCCGGATTCCACTCTTCTGGAGCGCTGGCCACTTCGAATTCCGGGGCGTCGTCACTGGCCGCGGCAAACTTAGCAGCCGGCTCAGCAGCCTCTGGTGCAGCCGACGAGGAAGCCGTCTTTGATCCAGCTCCCGCCGCCGCAGCTGCGGCGCGTGGCCGAGCGGTGGCGTTGACTGGCGCGGTTTTGGCCGGTGCTGCCTTGGCAGAAACAACTTTTTCCGTAGCTTTTGAAGCGGCAGGTTGTGCGGGCTTCCCAGCGTCGCCTTTTACACCGCGCCCCAGCGCGGCATCCACCGAAGCACGCAGGTCAACCAGCATGCGCAGGGGCTGACCGGAGGAATACTCCGCCTGAAACATTACCTTCCACGACTGGCAAATCATACGCAGTCGAATAATCGGTTCCTGCGCTGAAAACTGCGCCCTGCGGCAATCGATGGTCTCGACTCCCTTTTCTTCCAGCTCGGTGAGTCCGTCGAGAATGTCGTTAAGATCGGCGAGCATCAAACGGAAGAACACCCGCCGCATGAGATAGCCGAAGCGTGTAAAAGCCACCAACGCGATCGGCAGGTAAAACAAATCGCCGGCCTGGGCCTTCGCTTTGCGTCCTTGTTCGAGCACGCCACCGTGCAAGAGTTCATCGAGCGAGTGGCAGCGGCGCGCGGATTCGAGAACTCGATCTAAAGCGTTCAACCATACCGGAGCCTTGAGCTCCACCGGGCCGAGAATCGGTTGCAGGCTCTGCGCAATATAAGAATTATCGGCTTCATCGTCTGACAGATCGGTAGGCGCGCTCTGACTGAAATACTGCACCAACAGAAAATCGATCTTGTCGCGCGCGGCATCGGTTCTGTCGGTCCGGGCCAGAAAATGCTGCAGAAGCGCGATCAAGCCCGCGGGTTCCACCAGCGAACTGGTCTGCAGAAACTGCCGCAACTGGTGAACCTGGATGCGATCATCCATGTCGTTCAGCCACTGCTGTGCCTGTTCGACGGACTCACGGCTGGGGCTGTCCACGCCGTTCTCCAGGTCATCGCAGGCCGGTGTATCGATGACGAACTCGCGCGCCAGTTCCATGTAGATGGGATAAAGCTGGCGAGCGCTCGCCCAGAGGGCCGCGAAGTCTGGAGCGGACCCTGGAGTCTCTGACGACGCTGGTTGAGTTGATGAAGTCTGAGGTGACGAAGGCTGGGATGGGGTCATGATTTCACGATCCAGTTGGGAACGGCGTTCAGAAATCGGGCGGCAACAATAGTGGCGCCGGGGTGATACTGCACAGCCACGACCGAAGCTTCAGTATCGAGTGAGCCATCGGAGTTGCGCAGACGTAGAACGTCGGCAAACTCCAGCGGCGTGGTGCAGGCAAACAACACTTCTCGCGAGGTACCAAATTCGATGACGGTGTTTTCCGGCAGGCCGCTTGCCACCGGCTGGCTACAATCGCCGGTGCGGCTGCTGCGGGTAAATTGAACTGGGATGCGCACCGGCGTGGCCTCAGGAAAAAACCGCGCCAGTTCGCTGACTGGACTGGTTTGCGCACGCGCCGGAGCTGTAGCCGAGTATGCCAAGTTAACGTAAAACCTTTCTTCTCTCTTGAATGCGGTTGGGGCTCCCCCTCTTCCCGGTTAGGAAGAGCCTTGGGGAGCCGGAATCCGCGGTTATGCAGAAAGAGAAGCAAGACCAAGACCATCGTGCGGAACGGAAGGAGTAGCACTGGAGCGCTATATGTTTCAGTGAGTTAGCACACCACTAGAGGCATTGTGACGACACCCGCCGAGACGCCCGTCTCAGGGTGAGACGAGCGTCTCAAAGACATCCTTCTAAACAGCCGGAACACCAGTTCCAGCTCCCAATGTTCTACGCTTCGTACACGTGTCGATGAGGGATCGTGATTCGAAGAATGACCGCGGTTCTCACCTCTTATTATTCGAACTGGGCGAACCGTTGACCTGTCTTGCCTTGCACGGCGAGTAGGTAGCACTCCTCATGGACCGCACAGCCATCGCCATCAGTTTTGGCGGTTTCAAGGGGTACGGGTTTGTTGCAGACGGGACATAATGGTAAGGCCGATTCCTGATTGCTCACGGGGACTCCGAAACGGAAGAGGTACGATAGCGGCGTACAGGTTCCAACCCGGAGAGCCTCAAAAAGTTGCGCGCCCATCCTTGGCATTTCCACAGCAACTTCTCATGCGCTGGCGGGATAAATCTTTAAGCACTCGATGACCTGCTATCCTCTATCTCATACACTTGCTTCACATTCTGGACCGAGAGAGTGCGCCTGTTCGTAACGCTCGATCGTAGGTCGCGGCAGAAAAAGCTTGGACTACCCTTATTCCGGGCAGACAAATCCCGCATCAAAGGTTGGAGTTTTTGCGAACGTCGGGTTTCGCAGTCGAAAGTTCGCGAACAAATGTTCGCGAGAAAAACCGTAAGAAGCTTGGGAGATAAATCGATGAGAACAACAATCAGAAAGTCAGGCTGGCAGAGCGCGGTGTTTGCGATGGCGCTCGCCATAATCCCGTTAACGATGGCAGTTCTACCTACGCGAGCAGCGGCGCAGGATGGAGACCAGGACGATCCACCCAGCCGCGTTGCCCGCCTCGGATATATGGAAGGTTCAGTTTCATTCCTGCCCGCAGGAGAAACGGAGTGGGTGGGAGCGGTTCCCAACCGTCCGATGACCACTGGAGACCAGCTTTGGACCGATCAAGGCTCGCGCGCCGAAATTCAACTCGGATCGGCCGTGATCCGTATGTCGGCCAATACTGGTTTTTCGTTTCTGGATCTCGACGACCAAACGGTTCAAATTCAACTTACGTCGGGCGCCATCAGCGTCACCGTGCGTAGGCTCGGCGGGGATGATGACTTCGAGATCGACACCCCGAACCAGGCATTCACGATTATTCAGCCTGGACATTACCGCGTGGAGGCCAGCTCTGACGGTAATTACACGGTCATCAGCATTCGCGAAGGCGAAGGTGAAGCCACCGGCAACGGCCAGGATTTTCGCTTGCACGGCGGGCAGCGGGGAACATTCAGCGGCACCGATCAACTTTATGCCGAAGTGTCCGATCTCGGCGACCCCGATGGCTTCGACAATTGGGCCCAAGAACGCGATCATCGCTACGACTATTCCCGTTCAGCGCAGTATCTGTCGCACGATGTAGTGGGCTATGAGGATCTCGATGACTACGGCGATTGGCGTGACGACGGCACCTACGGCCACGTCTGGTTTCCGAACCGGGTTGAAGCTGGTTGGGCTCCTTATCACACCGGCCATTGGGCATGGATTTCGCCTTGGGGCTATACGTGGGTCGATGACGCGCCCTGGGGCTATGCCCCGTTTCACTACGGACGCTGGGTGAGCGTCGGCGGACGCTGGGGTTGGATCGCCGGTCCTCCTGCGGTACATGCCGTGTATGCGCCCGCGCTGGTGGTCTTCGTCGGCGGAGGTCCCGGAGGCTTCGGCGGCAACGTCGGATGGTTCCCGCTCGGTCCGCGGGAAGTGTACGTGCCTTCGTACCACGTGAGCGAGGCCTACGTGAATCGTGTCAACGTCAGCAATACGACAGTGAACGTTACACAGGTGACTAACGTCTATCACACAACAATTATTAACAACACCACCACGAACGTCACCAATATCACCTACGCAAATCGGAGTGTGCAGGGCGCGGTGGTAGTGGTTCCGCAACGCTCATTTGCGAGCGCGCAGCCGGTAGCCAAAAATGTCGTCACGGTGAATGCGCGTGACCTGGCTGCCGCACCGGTGAGTGCGCGGGTTGCGGTAGCTCCGACACATGAAGCCGTCCAAGGCGGAAGGGCATCGACTGCGGGACACGTAGCCGCGCCTCCGGCGGCGATTGCAAGCCGGCAGGTCGTGGCCAAGAAAACACCTCCACCCCCGCCGGTAGCTTTTGCGAAACAACAACAGGCTCTGGCGGCGCATCCCGGACAACCGCTGGCGCGAAGTGAAGTGCAAACGCTGAGACCCGCGGCTGCAGCGGCGGCACATCCCGCGGTGAGGGTTGCCCCTCCCGGCAAACCAGCAACGGCGGCAGTCGGCAAGCCCGGCGCTCCGCCAAACACGGGCCGTCCTGGACAACCGCCTCCAGCGGCGAATCAGCCGGGAAATCGGCCGGGCCAACCTGCTCCGGCAGCGAACCCGCCCGCGAATCGACCCGGCAATCCGCCGGCAGCGAATGAGCATCCCGCTGCAGCTCCGCCCGCACAACCGAACCGGCCAACGGCCGCGCCGCCGAGCCAGCCTGCGCCAGCGCAACCAAATCGGCCAGCAATGAATCCGCCGAACAATCGTCCAGAGACAGCGCCGCCGAATCGCCCCGAACCAACCCAACCTGCGGGAAAGCAGCCTGCAGCGCGTCCGGAACCGAACCGGCCTGCGGCTCCGCCGAGCCGACCGCAGCCGACTCAACCGGAGACGAATCGTCCCGAGAATCGTCCTCCCGCGGCGCCGCCGAATAATCGACCCGAACCTGTGCGTCCGAACAATCAACCGCCGCCGAAACCGGCTGCTCCCGCTCCGGCACCGCGTCCGCAAACCCCTCCGCCGGTCGAGCGTCCGCAGCCGCACAATCCGCCTCCAGCGGCTCAGCGGCCCGCGTCCCCGCCACCGGCGCGGACACCACCTCCGGCAGCGGCCAAGCCTGCTCCGCCTCAAAAGCCGCCAGCGAAACCGCAGACGCCTGAGGAGAAAAAGCGGGAGGAAGAGAAGAAACCACCGGGAGTGTAGAAGCTTCGTTTTCGAGCGGGTACCTAAGCACCCTGAGATAAACTCAGGGTGCTTTTTTCTCGGGGTGTGATTGGAGAGATAGCCAATTTGCCACTATATTGCAGATTGTGGCAGATGCCCGACGGAAATTGGAGGCAACGGCATGACCAAGACCATGAGTATTCGAATGGACCGCGAAAATCTGGAATTCTTGACCGAACTGACCAGGGAACAGAGGAGCGACCTGTCGAAAGCCGTGCGCGACATGGTTACCCGGGGCAGACTTTTGCTGGCGGTGGAACGTTACAAGAAAGGCGAGGCGTCCCTGGGAAGAGCTGCAAAACTCGCCGGAGTCGCGGTGGGGCAGATGATGACGATTCTTGCGGAATACGGAGTGGAGAGCAGAATCCAAGACGAAGATTATCTTCAGGGACTCGAAGGTTTGCGGAAGGTTTGGTGAGGAGTTGCAGACTGCCTGCCAGGTCTTCTCGAACAACAGCCGACCGGGCACTGCCTAGCCTAGGAAAACATGGGAAACGCCCGTCTGGCCTAGCGTTTTTTCACATTAAACCGGAAAATCAACTCCTTAGTAAGCAATACGTCGGTCGCGAACTATGGCACTGCTTCTCAACTCGGGGCATCATTCCTCAGCTCTTTTTGAATGGAATCCTTTTCTAGCCGATACAGGTGATTTAACAGTAAGAATTCCGATAATAATTCTCCAGCGTGACCACTCATTTCGATGTGAGCCCGACGATTGCGGTGCGCGGCGTATGTGCCAGTGAATAGCTGCATTCGACCAGCGCGCTCTCCATCGTCGTCAATGTCATCCCAGGTCAATGCACCGCCGCTGGGGTTAAACGCTTGCGAGAAGAGCTTGGTACCGTGCTGATCTAGGCCCGTCTTTTTCCGAACGATATCCTCAAGCCGCCGATATCCAAGCAGGAGGTTGTTGTCTGGGCTGTCCCAGAATGAGAGAGCCAAATCAATGATCCGGCTATCAATCAATGCGAACGGTACAACTTGTGGAAACTCTTCCTGCCATAGCGTCCCTTTCTGAGCATTTTCAAAATGCCGGTCGAAGACGTAATCATGCCACCGGGACGGGCGACAAGGCCTGGAGCTGTCCAACATTTCCAGATCGATTTTCGTCAGAGCAGAATTGTCGAGTCGATCAAGCAACTCTTGCGCTACGTTATACTCCTCAATCTCCGTGCCGTGGCTGTCCAAGACCTGAAGCACATATGAGAATCGTCGCGGCCCCTCCCCCCCGTAACCAGACGCGAATCCGGACTTAACTGCCACCATGTCGCCGCCGTCCATCGTAAGCAAGAAACAGTGATTGTTGGAGCTGGAGAGAACGGCAGCGCGCGTTATTCGATTGCCATACTGGACGAACCGGAGTACAGCGTCTTGACATTCCTTCGATATGCCGGATAATCCAACGTACTCGATACCAACGAGATCGTTTGGGTCGTATCCAGCAAGCGCGTTGTTTACGCTCGAAGCTTTGCTAGAGTCCTTTTTAATCGTCCCCTCGGCTAGGTCGCTCTTTGCATTCGACAACTCGACAGGAGGAGGGTACCTTCTGTTCAATGGTCTGCGCCTACCCATCTGGCACTCCTTACCTGAAACTCCGGATAAACCGGGGAGGGCGGAACGTTTTCGTTATTTTTATGACCACACCTTTTATTGCAACGCGTGACTCGACGATCCTGACGCCGAGCTTCCGCTGATGTTGTAGCGCTTGAGTTTGCGGTAGAGCGTGGCCCGGCTGATGCCGAGCATGCGGCCGGCCAGGGCTTTGTCGCCTTTCACTTGTTCGAATACGCGTTGGATGGTGGCGCGTTCGATCTCTTCCAAGTCAGTCGTCGAGAGCGGAGCAGATGGCGAGCCCGCAGGCGCATTCAGGACTGCGCTGGCGAGACTTGAAACCAGGCTGGCCGCGGAGTCTGAATTGAGACGCGACACGGGCATGTTCAGACCGGCGATAGATGGTGGCAGATCACTGAGGTCGATCAACGATCCATTGCCGAGGGCGACGGCACGCTCCACGCAGTTTTCCAACTCGCGCACGTTGCCGGGCCAATCGTAGTTCATCAGAGCTTTCATGGCGGCGTTTGAGACGTGCAGATCGGAGCCGGGAGCGTAGCGCTCGCAGAACCAGTTCACCAGCATGGGAATATCGCTGCGGCGCTCGCGTAGCGCGGGGACGTGAATCGTGACTACATTCAGGCGGAAGTAAAGATCTTCGCGGAAAGTTTTGTTTTTGTACGCAGCTTCGAGATCGCGGTTGGTCGCGGCGATAACGCGGACGTCGACTTTCACGCGCTGGTTGCTGCCTACGGGACGCACCTCTTTTTCCTGCAGCACGCGCAGAAGCTTGGCTTGCAATTCCAGTGGCAACTCGCCGATTTCATCGAGAAAAACCGTGCCGGTGTCGGCCGCTTGAAAGAGCCCCTGCTTGGATTTCAAGGCTCCGGTGAAGGCTCCCTTCTCGTAACCGAAGAGTTCGCTCTCGATCAGCGTGGGCACGAGCGAGCCGCAATCGATGGCGACGAAGGGGCGGTTGGCGAATGCTCCTCGGAAGTGAATGGCGCGCGCGACGAGTTCTTTGCCGGTGCCGCTTTCGCCGGAGATCAGAACGGAAGTGCGCGTGTCCTTAAGGCGAGAGGCGAGACGCAACACCTCCTGAATTTTAGTGGACGAGCCAACGATGCCGTGCACTGCGGTTTCTGAGTCGGTGCGCTGGCGCAGGAATTCGTTCTCCTCGACGAGGCGGACTTTTTCCGCCATGCGGCGCAAAAAAAGGCGAAGCTCTTCGAGCGGGGAAAACGGCTTTGTAATGTAGTCGTACGCGCCTAGCTTCATGGATTGCACGGCGGTTTCGATGGAGCCATGTCCAGTCATGAGCGCGACTTCGGTGCGCGGCACAATCTTCTTCACCTTCTCCAGAAATTCGAGCCCAGACATGTGCGGCATGACCATGTCGCTGAGGATCATGTGAACCGGCTGCTCTTCGAGCAGCGTAAGGGCCGATTCGCCACTCTCGGTTTCGAGGCAGATGAAGCCGAGGGCCTCGCCCACAGTGACGCAGAGCTTTCTGATCGTCTGCTCGTCATCGACAATCAACAGACGGATGCGGAGTTCTTCACTGTTAAGACCGGGCTTCATCAAAGCGGGCTTCAGAGTGGAGTTGCTGGGCACGTGGCTCATCGGGCTTTCCCCATCGTTTTTTCAACAGCCGAGATAAGATCCTGCACACGGAATGGCTTCTCAAGGTAGAGAGCGCCGATCCTGCGCAAGGTGCTGACGGTTTCTTCGTTGGCATAATCCCCAGTGATGATGACGACTTTGTGGACAAGGTCGGGACGATTGGCGGTAATCCAGGCATGCACTTGCGCGCCATCGACACCGCCAGGGGTGCGCATGTCAGAGACGACGCCGAGAAATTTTCCTTTTTCAAGCAGGCGCAAAGCCTCAGCGCCGGACTCAATGCACACAACGCCATATCCATTGCGCTCAAGTGTGGCGCTGACGAGAGCCATAATCGAAGGCTCGTCTTCGATAAGCAGAACAGGTAAGGGCGCGGGTTGGAAGGCTGAGGTCGTCATGGTTGAGTCACTCCTGCGGCCACACCGAGAGAAACGGTGTGCGGGGCTGTGGGAAAGCGGACGATGAAGGTGGCTCCCTGGCCATCGGAATTGTTGTGGCAGAGAATCTCGCCTCCGTGTTCTTTCACAATGCCATAGCAGATGCTTAGGCCCAGGCCGGTTCCCTTCCCGACTTCTTTCGTCGTAAAAAATGGATCGAAGATGCGGTCGGGATGAGAAATGCCGTAGCCGTTGTCGCGAAAAGAAACTTCGACCGCATCGCCGGCCTTGGTGGTCATGATCTCGATCCGGGCGGGGCGGCCGGCTTCGTGCACGGCGTCGTAGGCGTTGTTGATGATATTGAGGAACACCTGCTGCAACTGGTGCGCATCGCCGATAACGTCGGGGAGATCTTCATCAAGAGTTTCAACGATGTCGACGCCGTGACTATTGAAATCGTAGGAGCGCAGTTGAATGGTGCGGCGCAGGATCAGATTGAGCTGCACGGCATTACGCTGCGGCGGCATCTGGCGGGCGAAGCTGAGCAAGTTCTGCACGATCTGCTTGGTACGCTGCGCTTCCTGCAGGATTACGCGCAAATCCTTCCTCGCATTTTCTGGAATCTCGGGATTCTCCATGAGCAGATCGGCAAATCCGAGGATTGCGGTGAGTGGATTGTTCACTTCGTGCGCGACACCGGAGACCAGTTGTCCGACTGCGGCCATTTTCTCGGCGTGGACTAGCTTGTCACGCAGCTCGGCAGAATCGGTTATGTCGGTCATCACAACGACAATGCTAGTGATGTTTTCCCGCTCGTCGCGCATGGGGCTGAGGTTGACGGAGAAATGGCCGGCGTTGCCGTTGCCCCGCATGATCTGCAGCTCAAGATTGTCGACCTGGCCGCCGCGAAGAATGGCTTGCAGCGCATCTGCCAGCGGCCGCACATAGCCGGGAGCGGCCAACTCCAGCAGCGGGCGCCCAAGAAGTTCGCGCTGCTCGAATCCCGCTTCATACCATCGGCGGTTGGCGTAGCTGATCAGGCCCGCGGTGTCAGCCACAAGAATCAGGCTCTGGGTATTGCTAAGAATTTTTCCCGAAAAGTCGCGTTCGCGTTGCAACTCCGATTGAAAGTTATGAAGACCGGTTACGTCTAACATCAATCCGCGAATCTGCAGCAAGCGGCCGATGTGGTCGTACATGCCGAAGGCATTGATCAGAACGTAAATTGGAGAGCCGTTCTTGCGGCGAAGTGTGGCCTCGAAATTCCGCATGTAGCCATCTTTTTCCATGGCCTCAGAATGAATCTTGCGCTGCTCGGGAGAGAAATAAATCTGAGTGGGAATGTCTACTTGTAGGAGCTCTTCCCGGCTGGAATAACCAAGCATCGCGACCAGCGCATCATTTACCTCGATGAAGCGGCCCTCCGGCGTACTGAAGAAAAGTCCCTCCTGAATATTGTCGAAGAGTTCGCGGTACCGGCGCTCCGCCTCGCGACGGTCGGTAATATCTTTGAGAACGTGAATGGTCTGCAGGCTTTCGCCGGATGCGCCATGCACGCGCGAAGTCGAAACCAGGTAAACGCGATCCAGCGCTGGATGGACGAACTCGTCCGCGTCCCCTCCCATCGAGCGGCAAAAAGGGCAGGAATAGAGCGTAGCCTCGCTAGTCAGTGCGAGCAGCGCACGCATGTTAACCCCGATCAACGCGCTGGGGGCGACGCCGATCATGGCTGCGAGGGAACGGTTGACGCGAAGCACTTTGTCGGTCTCATCATGAACCACGATGAGGTCGGTAATGGCGTCGAAGATTTCCAGCCAGTGGCTGTTCGCTTGTTCGATGCGAGTGAATAAGCGTGCATTTTCCAACACGACGGCCGCATGGCTGGCAATTGCCTCGAGCAGGTCGCGGTCTTCGGTGGTAAGTAGCCGACCGCGCCCGGAAAGAAAAAGTAAACCGGAAAGCTCTCCGTTGGGTCCGGTTAGGCGCACGGCCACACAGTCGGCCCAGCCTAGGCTTGAGGCCAGTTCGGAGCCAAGCAATTCGCTGGCGGATCCGGAAACGATTGCCCCCGGCTGGTTGGCTACAAATTCCGATACAGCGCGAGCGAAGCGCTGGTGCCATGCCTCTTCGTCGGCGCGGTTGTCGATAACGCGGACTTCAGCTGCGAGATTACGCCTGACAAGCGCCTGTCTAACATCAATGTCGCTGATAGGTTCGTTGGCGGCACGGACTGGTTGAATATGCTGGGGCGGACTCTGCTGCGCATTGGGCTGCGACGGCAGATGGACAGCAACATTGTAGAATCGACCCCCGTGAAGTTGCACAAAGGCGCCTGCGCTCGCGCCCGCAAACTCCACCGTTCTCTCAATGAACTTGCGGGCGAAATCGGGCAAGTGCAGCACGCCATCAATCTCTCGCGCCAGCTGCAGCAAGATGTCCGAACGCCTGCGGTTCAGTTCGGATTGGTGCAGGTTATGCGCAACTTCGAGCACCACGGAGACCTGAGCAGCCAAAGCGCGGGCGCGCCGAATATCCTCACGAGAGATTCCGGTTCCGTCGAGCCGGTCGAGCACGCCGAACATGCCCAGTACTCGCCCATCTGCGCCCAGGAGGGGAACCGACAGCAACTGCCGCGCCTGGTACTGGGCGATTACGTCGAGATTGGCGCCGGGCATTTTGTTGAGATCGTCCGACCAGAAAACCTCTTTGGCCCGCAAGGTACGCGTCCCGATGCCTTCCGGGAAAACAGCATCGATGCGCTGTGCGACGCCGTTTTTCACGCCGTAGCGCACGCGAAACTGTCCGTCTTCCACTAATGCGATAAAGGATCGGCCGAAGCCGAGAAAATCTGCCGCACGCCCCACGAACGCTTGCAGAAAATGTTCGAGGTTGCTGCTGGAGCTGAGTTCGGAAGAAATCTCGAGCAATTGGTGAAGTTCGCGAGCCTGGTCCTGCGCCGTCGCGCAGAGTTCGGCGTGAGCCACAGCGACCGCGCCGAAGCCAGCGATGGCCGACACCAGCGACTTCTCCTCCGCGGTAAAAGCTAAATCGGAACGAGGATAGACGAGGATCGCACCCTGAGTGCGGGCAGTGCGGAAAGGCGCGGCAATTAACACCCCGGGAGAAACCAGGCTGCCAAGCGAATGCAACTCGCTGCTGATGGAGATGGTGATCGCCTCTCCAGCGGAAACCGCGCGTTGCGCCAAGTCGGCGGCGAAGCGAATGGTCTGGCGATCATGGCCGGCGCGCACGGAGTTCGCCAACTGCGGAGTTTCAGCGGATACGGCTCGCAGCTCAAAGGGTCCCTCGCGGCGCAGAAGTATCGACACTAGCCGCGTCCGCAAAAGCAGCCGGAGCCGATCAGCAAGCGCCTCAATCACCGAAGCGACATCCGGAGTTCCGTGCAGAGCAGTGGCGACTTCAGCCAGGATTTCAGCCCGGCGATGCTCCTCACGCGACGCCTCGCCCAGCCGCGTGGCTTCGAGCAGGCTGCCCATTTGTCCAGCCAGAATGGTAGCTTTCGCGGCGAGATCCTCGTCGAAAAACACTTCTTCGGAATCGTGCAGAAAGGTCGCCGCACCGATCACTTCGTCAAAGACCACCAGAGGCGCGGCCATCAGCGACCGTGCTTCGAACTGTTGCGCCAGCGGAAAATTCACAGACTGCACTCGATTCACGAAAATCGTCCGGCGGTTGCGCACGGCATCGGCGGTCACGGCGCTCTGCCGGGAAAGCAAGCGAATGCCGGGAAAACTCGCAGCCATCTTGCCATCGGCTTGCTCGCCGATGAGTTCATCGCCGGGATGACGCCGCCAGAAGTAAACCCCGCTGACCTGGAAAAACTCACGAGTGGCATGACAGAAAAGCTGGATCAACGAAGCGGAGTCGGAGCGCTCCGCGGCCTTGCCGACGATTCGCAAAAGGAGTTTCTGAAACGCTTCGTCGGAATGAGACGAGGACCGGCTATGCGGCGACATCGTCGATTTTCCTTCGGGAATGTTCAGAGCGCCACCGTTCGTCGCAACAGCGTTTTGGCAATTCTCACAAGTGATTGAATCTAATGGAAAACTATCCCGTCATCTCAATTTGAGTCAAGCGAAATGCAAGGAGGGTGCCTAAGTGTGAATCCCGATAAAATCTGGCCTCGCGTATCTCAGTTTGAGAATAGGCGACGTGAGATGCCGAATGTGAGACGGTCCTAATCCCGGAACAGGACGACCGCCAAATGTGGAGTCTTGGAGTAAGTCTTTATTTTGCCGATATATCCCATGGATGACTTTGGTTTTTTCAAAAGCTTACGCGTGGCCACGGCGTTGCTCCAACGCGGGTACCAGTTTTGTTTCCAAGGAGGAACTGTGTCTTTGCGGCGGGTGGGGGCAGTAGTGGTTGTGCTGGCATTGTCGGCCGGAACGGGAACGACAAGGCTGGGAGCGCAGACTACTCAGAGCGATGCGCAGGGAGAAATATCGCGCAAAGTTAAGAGCAAAGTGCCAGCGGCATATCCCGAGCTGGCTAGGAAGATGAACCTCACCGGTACGGTAAAGATTGAAATCGTAGTGTTGCCCAACGGCACTGTGAAGAACGCAAAAGTTGTCGGCGGGCATCCGGTATTGGCGAATGCGGCGCTGGAAGCCGTCAAGAAGTGGCGCTTTGAACCGGCGGCAGTGGAAAGTTCGGGCGTGGTGGATTTCAAGTTCGAAGCTCACCCGTAGTAAAGCAAGCACTACATGGGAGCCGACCGGATCAATAGCGACGGCGATCTAGGGCAAACAGGCCGGGAGGAAACGGCATGACGATTGGCAAGAAGTTATATGTGAATTTCGGAATCATTCTGAGCATGGTGGTGGTGCTGTTCCTCGTCAACTTGCTTGCGGTGCAGCGCGAACACGCGGCCAAGGCTGCGGCAACCTCCTCGCTGCAGTTGGCCGAGACCACCAATGAAGTGCGCTTCCAGATGATGCAGAATCGCCTTTATCTCAGCAACTACCTGCTGAGCGGCGATACCCGCGAAGTGGACCGGATGAATGAGGGAATGCGTACGCTTGGCGAAAAACTGGGAGAGGGCCGATCTCTGGCCAACTCCGAGCAGGAGCGATCCGCATTATCGAAGGTCGAGCAACTGGAGCAGGCCTGGGGCAAGGAGTTCGCGCAGCCGCTGATCGATAAACGTAAAGATGTGGATTCCGGCAACGCGACCGTCGCGGAGTTGCAGATTTACTACCTTCAGAAAGATGCCTCCTCCTGGGTAAAGAATTCTACCGACGCCCTTGACGTAGCCGATGGCGAGAACCGAAAGCTGGTCGAAGCCCGGCGAAAATCGGATGAAACCGCCAGCGCCCTAACGATCATGTTCTCCGTCGTGAGTACGCTGCTTGCCCTGGGCGTGGGCGCGGTCGTCGCCTTCACCACCGCTAAATCCATTACCGGGCCGTTGAATAACCTGATGACGGTTTCGCGGCAGATTGGCGACACCGGCGATCTTGAAAACACATTTGAGTTCCTGAATCGACTGCAACGCGACCGCAATATCAAAACCCAGCGCGAGGACGAGATTGGCGAACTGGCACGCACCTTCTCGCAGATGGTTACGTACCTGAAGGAAATGGCCGGCGTTTCTGAGTCGATTGCGGGAGGAGACCTCAGGATCGAAGTCAAGCCGCGTTCCACGCGCGACACGCTGGGCAACGCCTTCATGAAGATGGTGGAAGGCCTGGCGCGCCTGGTTCGCAGCGTGCGCGACGCCTCGGCGCAGGTGGCCAGCGCTAGCGGACAGGTGGCCAACGCATCGGATGACTCGGCCAAAGTCGGCCTGCAGGCTTCCTCTGCCATCGATGAAGTCACCAGCACCATGCACGAGATGAGCGTGAACGTGCAGAACATGGTGAAGAGCACGCAGTTGCAGGCCTCAAGCGTGAGCGAGACCTCGGCATCGATCGACCAGATGGTGGCGTCCATTCAGCGTGTGGCCGATACCGCCAAGGTGCTGCTCGACATCTCCAACCGATCGCGCGAAGAAGTGCACAGTGGCATTACCACCATGGAAAAGGCCACCGACGGCCTGAATCGCATCAATGCCACCATTACCAGTTCGGGAGAAATCATCGGAGCCCTGGGGCAGCGGGCCGACGACATCGGAAAAATCATCGAGGTCATCGACGACCTGGCGGAACAAACCAACCTGCTCGCGCTGAACGCCGCCATCGAAGCGGCTCGTGCCGGCGAACATGGATTGGGCTTCGCAGTAGTTGCCGACGAAGTCCGCAAGCTTGCGGAAAAATCGGCGCAATCGACCAAGGAAATTTCCGAACTGATCCAGAGCATTCAGAAGGAAGCGCGCAAGGCCGTCGAGAACATGGATCGCTCGACCGGAATCGTGAACGAAGGCCTGGATCTCGGTGGAGAGCTGAACGCCGCGCTACGCAAAATTTCGAACGTAGTCACCGAAGTTTACAAGTTTGCCCAGGAAATCGGTGCGGCCACCAACGAACAGTCGCATGGCTCGTCGCAGATTGCGCGGGCAACCACGCGGCTGAACGAAATCACCCACGAAATCAACTCCGCAGTGGAAGAACAAGCCTCGGGTGCGCAGGCCGTGGTGAAAGCCATGGAGCGGATGCGCGAACTGGTGCAGCAATCAACCTCGGGATCGACCGAGTTGGCAGCTTCGGCCGAGCAGATGTCGAAGATGTCGCGCGGCCTGCTCGACTTCATGGACCGCTTCACGCTCGACGAGTCCGCGAGCGCGCTGCACCCAGCACTAGAAGACAAAACGCACAATGCACGGCGAGCGGCGGCGGGATCGCGCTACTAACGACGATCGCTACTGAGAATCGGGACAGCGATGAGCACTGAACTCCATATCGTGGGCTTCCAGATCGGGCGCGAAACCTATGGCGTACCGATCGCTTCGCTGCATGAGATCGTGCGCGTGCCGGAGATCACCGCGGTGCCTGATGCGCCTGACTATCTCGAAGGCGTGATTAATCTGCGGGGCAAGATCGTTTCCGTGATGGACTTGCGCAAACGCTTTGGTCAGAAGCAGGCCGCACTGAAACGACAGAACCGGATTCTGGTCGTCGAGCACACGGGCCGGCTGGCTGGACTGATCGTCGACTCAGCATCAGAAGTGGTGAAAATTCCGGTAGGGGATGTGGAAGCTCCGCCCGCCATATTCCAGGAAGGTGGGCTCAACTGCGTTACCGGATTGGCCAAAGTAAAAGGACGTCTGATCGTGTTACTCGACATGGGAAAGTTGTTGGCACCGGCCAGTCTGTTACAGCAGAAGGCGGCCGCTGAAAGCAAGCCGGAGAAAGCCGAGGCGCGAGGCGCTGCCGGCCGATGAGCCATAACACAGGCCAGCGGTTGAATCGCGGGCGCGGGGAACGAGAGAAAGTATGAGTACATCCGGAGCGGCACCGGCTCCTATCTTGACGGAAGCGGAACTTCGACTGCTGCAGGCGCTCGTGTATCAGGAGTGCGGCATGCACTTCGACGAACGCCGCACCCATTTTCTGCAGGACCGGCTGCTGCGCCGCCTGCGCGAGTGTCACGCCGATTCCTTCTATTCTTACTATCGCCTGCTGATCAGCCAGGAGGGCAAAGCGGAACTGGCCAAGCTGGTGGAAAATCTTACGGTCAACGAGACGAGCTTCTTCCGGCACAAAGCTCAACTTGATCTGTTTCAGAAATACATTCTGGAAGACATGCTGAAGCTCAAGCAGGCGCACCGCGAGTACTCGGTGCGGATCTGGAGCGCAGGCTGCTCTACGGGACAAGAAGCCTATACGCTCGGCATGATGGCCGCCGACACCCTCGCCTATTACTACATGCGTAATCCGCTGCCCGTTGAGATTTCTCTGCCAAAGCCGCTGATCCCGCCTCCATGGCGGGTCGAGATTCTGGCCAGCGACATCAGTTATTCCGTGCTGCGCGCCGGACAGGAAGGAACGTACAGCGAGCATCAGATGGCGACGGTGGATTACGGCTTCCGCCTGCGTTACTTCGATAAAGTCGGCGAGCGTTATGCCATCAAGAAACCTCTGAAGGAAATGGTGCACTTCGACTTTCACAATCTGAAAACGGAATACCTGCCGCAGCGCAACGACGTGATCTTCTGCCGGAACGTGATGATGTACTTCGACGAAGCGGAACAGAAGCGGCTGGTCGAAAAGTTCTACCGCTGTCTGAATCCGGGCGGCTATCTATTCGTGGGCCACGCGGAAAGTCTGCTGGGGCTCACCGAGAAGTTTCGCATGATTCACCGCGATAGTGGCACGGCGTATCAGCGGCTTGAGGTGCAAGAGTGACCAATCCTCCCGATGACCGCGGAGCGGAACTGCGCGAGCTGTTTTTTGAAACGTCGCAGGAACTGCTGCAGGCATTGAACGAGGAATCTCTCAAGCTGGAGAAAAATCCCGGCGATGAAGAGATTGTGCGTTCGATCCGCCGTACTGTTCACACCCTGAAGGGAGACTCAGCTGCCTGCGGACTGCGTGAGTTGAGCGAACTGGCGCACCACTTCGAGGACGCGCTCACCATGGATGCCGCTGCAGGGCACGGGGCGCTGGCCGAAATCGCTCTTGCCGCGGCGGACGTATTTACCGCCATGTTGGCGGCGTACCACTCTGGCGGCCCGATGCCGGCGACCAAGAGTCTGCGGCAAAGAATCGACGAACTGACAGCTGCTCCGGCCACCAAGAAGACGCGGCGCAAGAAAAAATTCGCGGGCTCGACAACCCAGCCCGGCAAAGGCTGGACCGAAGCAGAAAAGTTCGCAATCGCGCAAGCGCAATTCGTAGGTCTTGGACTCTACGAAGTCGTCGTAAAAATCGATCCCCACTGCACCATGCCGATCGCGGCGCGGCAACTGATTCAGAACGCGATCGGCGAAATCGGCCAGGTTCTTGTGGTACGGCCGGATGCGAAATCCCCCGCGGCTTCGAAGCATGTTGAGTTCGTCCTCGCCAGCGCGCAAAGCGAAGCACAAATTGCCGCACGATGCCACATTCCAACCATCGCCAGCGAATGCAGCGTCACCATAATCCATGCTGCCTCACCATCGAAAGCCGCTGAAAAGGCCGCCAAGAATTCCGCCAACGAGCCAGTAACGCCAGTTCCGAGCGAAACAGATTTGACGAGTTCCGAGCCGGCGCAGGCGTCGCCGGCTCAAGTTACACCTGGATCAGCCACGTCCTCCCCCGCGGAGCTCGTGCCCCAGGGGTTTACGGAAAATATTCTGCGCGTAGAAGCTGGACGTATCGACAGCGTTTTGAACTTGGTCGGCGAACTCATTATTGGCAAATCGATGTTGCAGCAGGCCTTGAACGAATTTGCCCAGCGCTTTCCTAAAGAACCCCTACGCGGCAAGTTCGCTGACGCGATGGGTTTCCAGGCGCGGGTGTTGAATGATCTGCAGCGCTCGGTGATGAAGATCCGAATGGTGCCGGTGGGTCAACTGTTCCGGCGATTTCCCCGCATCGTGCGAGATGTCGCACGTCAGTGCGGACACGAAGTGGATCTGGAACTGTGCGGGCAGGAAACCGACTTGGATAAGGGCATTCTCGATGCGATCGCCGAGCCTCTGACGCATCTGGTGCGCAATGCCGTCAGCCACGGCATCGAATCGCCCGAAGAGCGCCAGCGGCTGGGCAAGTCTCCGCATGGCAATATCCGGTTGAACGCCCATCATCAGGGAAATCAGGTGGTGGTCGAGGTAAGTGACGACGGACGCGGCATCGATTCCCAGAAAATTCGCGCCAAAGCGATTGATCTGGGATTAATCACAGCAGCGGAAGCTGGGCGCTTAAGCGAAGCTGAATCTCTGGAGCTGATCTTCCGGCCGGGATTCAGCACCGCCGAAGTTGTGACCGAAGTTTCCGGCCGCGGTGTCGGCATGGATGTAGTCCAGAGCGTTCTGCATCGGCTTAAGGCAACCATTCACATTGAGACTCGCGCTGGCCAGGGCACAACCTTCCGACTGAAACTGCCGCTTACGCTTGCGATTATCAAGGCGCTCTTGTTCTGGGTGGAGCAACGGCTCTACGCCATTCCACTGAACGCGGTAAACCAGATTGCTCGTACGCGGGAATCCGAAGTCCATCAGGTCGACAACTATGAAGTGTTGCAGTTACGCAATCAGGTGCTCCCTCTGTTGCGTTTGGGACGTCCACCTGCGACCGATGGCGATCGGCACGCGATCAAACTGTTCGTTCTGGTAATCACCGTTGGCGAAAAGAAATATGGTTTGATCGTCGACGCTCTTGAAGGTGAAGAGGAGTTGGTGATTAAGGCTTTGGACGACCAAACCTTCTCCACCGACCTGGTGAACGGCGCATCAATTCTGGGGGATGGGAAAGTCGTGCTGATTTTGAACCTGCTGGCAGTCGTGGAACACATTTCGCGCTCGCGCCCGCAAGACGCCGGGCTAACCAGCAGCGGTTTGCTGCTGAACGAGAGTGATCGTATGCGGCTTGCTCTGGGCGCCGTCGGAGGCCACGCATGACCGCAAACATTCATACGAACAACACAGATACGAACAATATGGATACGAACAAAGTGCGCGTGCTCGTAGTGGATGATTCGGCGCTGATGCGCAAGCTGATCCCGCAAATGCTCGATGCCGATCAGTCGATCCAGGTTGTGGGCACAGCCATGGACGGAACCTTCTGCCTGAAGAAGATCGAGGAGTTGCGGCCCACAGTGGTGACTCTCGATCTGCAAATGCCGGGCATGAACGGCATCGACACCTTGAAGGAAATCATGCGGCGGCACCCAATGCCGGTGATCGTCGTCAGTTCGCACTCTACTGAAGGCGCTTCGATCACGCTGAAGGCGTTGGCACTTGGCGCTTTCGATTTCGTCGCCAAACCGCAGGACGCTTCGGGGCATATGGTGGAGACAGCCAAGGAATTGATCGCCAAGATCAAGGCCGCCGCTGTAGGCAAGATTGTCCGTCCCGGAATATTGCCGGGTTTGGCGCCTCGCCCTGAAAAGATCTCGACCGCAAAATCCTCGCCCCCACCCAGCAGGACGGTCGCGATCGGCATTTCGACTGGAGGGCCGCAGGCGCTCGAATTCTTGCTGCCCCAACTACCAGCAGACTTTCCCGGATCGATTCTCGTGGTGCAACACATGCCCGAGAACTTCACCGACATGTTTGCCCGCCGTCTCGACGAATTGTGCGCTCTGCGGGTGAAAGAAGCACGGTCGGGGGACACGCTACAAGCCGGACGCGTTCTGGTTTGTCCCGGTAACCGGCACATGAAGGTAAAGCGGCTGGCCATCGGAGACGTTGTGGTTCTGAACGACGACGAGCGGGTGAACGGCCATCGTCCCAGCGTGGACGTGCTCTTTAACAGCGCGGCTGAGGAATTCGGCCCGCAGGCAATCGCCGTCTTGATGACCGGAATGGGTGACGACGGCGCGCAGGGTCTGGGCGAGGTAAAAAAGGCGGGCGGAATGACCATTGCGCAAAATGAAGAATCCTGCGTCGTTTATGGCATGCCGAAGGCGGCCGTCGAGCGTGGATATGCTCGGCGGGTTATGGCTTTGGACGTGATTGCGGCCACTTTGCAGGCGCTTTGTGGACGCAACGAGGGCATTGGACTCAGCAGCGGAGCGGGGCAAACCGCCCGCGCCGGCCGCTGAAAACTGACTTCTGACAAGGGTTTCCAATGCGGTTTGGTGACCTGAGTCATCTGGCAGGCGGGTAACCGCCGTGTTGAAATGTAGAGGGAGGGTGTTATGGAGCAGTTCGCAGCAGTAAAACGCAGCAAGGACGGCCAACCGGTTCGCTACCTGATCGTGGACGATTCCGTGTTCGCGCGCAAGAACCTGGCTCGTATGATCGAAACTTTCGGCGGGCAGGTCGCGGGCGAGGCCGGCGACGGGCTCACCGCGATCAGCGAGTTCGACCGCACTCATCCCGACATCGTGCTGATGGACATCACCATGCCGCAGATGGAGGGCATCGAGGCCGCCGAGAAGATCGTGCAGGCGCATCCCGCGGCGCGCATCGTGATGGTGTCTTCCGTGGGCTACCAGGAAAACATTGTGGCCGCACTGCAGCGCGGGGCACGCCACTTCGTGCAGAAGCCGGTGAAGCCGGAAGTGCTGTACGAGGTCATCAAGTACGTGATGGGCGAAGACGGCGCCGTGGCCACCGCGGCTGGCGCGGGAGTTTAATCGCATGAAGATGGAGCTGATTCAGCCTTTCATCAATGCGGCCGACGCGGTTTTGTCGCAAGGCCTGCATTGCACCACGAAGGTGGACAGCCTTTCGATGGAAGAGACCGGCTACCGCCGCAAGGGTGTCGCCGGTATGGTGGCGCTTTCCGGCGACGTCGAAGGCCGCATCATTCTGGACCTCGAGCCGCAGACCGCGCTGCGCGTGGCCAGCCATTATGCGGGCGCAGAACTGCCCGAGTCCGATGAACTGATCAAAGAAACCATCTTTGAACTGGCGAACCAGGTTGTCGGCAACGCCGTCTCCGCGCTGAATGACCAGGGTTTCCACTTCCGCGTCCATCCCCCGCTGTTGCTTACTTCGAATGAAGGCGACAAGTCCAGCGAAGACGTCGAGGCCCTGATGATCTGCTTTGAAACCTCTCTTGGCAACGTATTCATGAACGTCGCCCTACGCTATAACAAACGCCGCCTGGCCGACCACGCCGTCGCGCGAGGGTAGAGTCCGTCCCCGATTTATCCTCAACTCCTGATCACCCTGTCATGAACTCCGTGATAACTCTGTCATGCTGAGCGAAGTGGAATTGTCCGCAGGACAATCCCACGCAGTCGAAGCACCCCGCGTCCGTCCGCACGACCTACGGCCTCGCAAGGTGTTTCCGCCACAACCCAAACTGCTCCCCAGAGCCGGTTGTGATCGGGAAGGGCACGACTTCAGTCGTGCCGTAAGCCGCCCCGTCTTTGAAAGGGCGCGGCTTCAGCCGCGCCACACACTCTTGATCCCCCCTGTCATGCAGAGCGAAGTGGAATTGTCCGAAGGACAATCCCACGCAGTCGAAGCATCCCTATCAGCGTCTTCGAGGCCGGAGTGCGAGAGGGCCTATCCTAACATCGCGGAAATAGTCCGACCCCAAACCTCACTCTTCTTTCGCGACGTTAGGGTGAGACCGCAGCCCGGGCTTAGCTTGAGGTAGCCTTCCGGCTTGACGGCGAAGCCGACACCTGTTCTACAGGAATTCTCGACTTCTTAGCTGCCTCAAGATTCCGGACCTGTTCGGCGATGAGAGCGACTTCTTTGTCGTCTTCTATTTTTGAGGCTTCAACAAGCGCTCGGTTGACCGCTGTTTCGGCAGCAGCGGTCGAGGCGATCAGCTCCTCTCTGGCCAAGTAAAGAATAGCCATCGCCCTGTACTTCGAAATTCCTTGCGACGAAGCCCTTGTGATCGCGAGCTGGTAAAACTCTCGTCCGCGATCCGGACGGCCCACACGAAACATCAAGAGGCCCGCTGTAGCAGCAAGAGTGATAGCCGAGAGGCCCTCGCAATTCGATATATCAATTCTTTTCAGCACACTATCAGCCTCATCGAGCCGGTTAGCGCTTCCCAGCGCAAATGCAAGATTGTTAATCAGCTCGGGATCGTCGGGATTGGCGTGGAGACTTTCTTTAAGAATTTTGATTGACTTCCCGTAGTCCTCTATCAATGCCGCAACGTACGACGTAAAGAGCGCGGGTTGCCTTGAAAACGGCTGGTCGCGAAGCCACTCTTCGCCCTCTGCTATCGCGTGGTTCCATTCGCCTGCGCGTAAATTCACATTCGCGTTCGCTTCAAAGGTCTTTGGTATTGCCAGCAGCTCTCGGTCAATTTCCAACCCTCCGACTGTGCGGTTGGCCCACTCGACCTGAGCAACACTGTTCTCATTAGGTTCTTCAAGCGATTTTCGGAAAAGCTGTCTCGCCTTTCGCATCCGACCGTTTTCCATTTCTAGAGTCCCTAATGCACTGGACAACTCGGTGCGAGCAAAAGGCGAGACGCTCTCGTCATCGTTACGGTTGCTGCCAATTTTGGCGAAAAGTGTTGGTGAATGCGCGGCGGAAGCCGTTGCGATCTCAGCTGCTAACAGCCAAGGGTCACGCTTCGCACCAGAGGCCCTCCGAATGACTTTGAGAGCCGTCGGCGCATCGTGTTCGTGGAGAAAGAGGCGCGCCGCAGCCCTTACGACGAAGCGGCTATCAGGGGTGAGGCCTGCCGCAGTAGTCATGCTCCTTAGAGCCCGCCGACTATCTCCTTGCAGCGTGTAGAGGCGAGCGATCTCAACCCATAAGATGGCATTTCGCGGTTCGCTTCGCAATCGCGCCCTTATTTTATGGATCAGTCTTGCCTGAGCATCCTCACCGAGAGATAAGAAATCTGCCGGAAGGCCCGAATCCCCGGATGCGAAAGCAACGAGCGCCTTGGGTGCTACTTCTCGGTTCGAGAGTATGAAATCGCGCGCTAGATCGGCACTCTTCAAATCACCAACTACAAAGGCAGAACTGAGGAGGTCGGCGGCGTGCCATATGTCTTGATCGACTCGAAATTCCTCTACGCGCCTTGCAATCGCCTCCTGGTCCTCTGAACTTGGCGGTTCGGCATCCTGGGAATTGCGAAGCTCCCCGAGGGCCAGCGTCGTTTTGAAATCTCGCCAGCGCGGTATAACGCATCGATCTTTTCGCTCGAAAAGCAACCTATTTCCTCTCCAGAATCCCGACCGCGGCCCTTTGTGCCAAAAGATTAAAGAGCGAGACGTAGCGCTCCAAGGAATAGGGATTTGTCGAACCCGCGCGATTCGAGGGATGTCCGCGGCGCGACGGTTCCGGATCGCATAGCTGGCTCACAGCCTCACGAAGGACCCTCCGCAATTGTTCGCCCGGTACGCTCTGAGAGAATCGCTCAACTGCCAGCCCGAACGCATCACGAATCTCCGCCATTACTTCGGAGTAGCTACCACCCCACACCGGATACAGATGGTCAGGCGGCATATTCGCTAGAATCATCGCCGTCATACTCGTCCCACAGAACAAGAATGTGACCATGCTTCCAAGGTGATATACGTCCGCTGCCTGTCGACGCCGCCGCCAATCGGGGTCTACAGAACGGTATAGAAGCTCTGGAGGCGCATAGGTTCGATCACCGGCAAATTCGCAATCGTCACGAGGAGAAATAGTACCCTGGATAGACGCACATCCCAGATCAGCAACCTTCGATACGTTGGAGCTAAATACAAGCACATTAGACGGTTTTAAGTCCTGATGGGCTACTTTGGCTGAATGAAGCTGGTACAGGCCAGTTGCGACATGGTGAAGGCATTTCAATATCCATATGACATCAAGATTCTGAAATAATGAGAGATGTTTTCGTACGTCCCCATCCGCCGATTCGAAAATCAGATAGTTAACTTCTCCGAATAGGCCTTCGTCAACCCTAACGCTTCCATCTTCGAGGGCAACAACTACGCGATCCATTCGCTTTTGCTTACAATCCTGCAACAGATTCCGTTCGAATTGGTAAGCATTAATCAGTCCCTGCAGCGCAGTAAGAGTATCGATGCCTGTATTCAGTGAAATCTCTTGGGCTTTTGTATAGTCCAGAGCCTTGAGGAAGGCGGTGTTGCCGTCTTTCTGCACCTTATATCCGCAGGAAAACTGTCCACCCGTCGCGCCGGGCAGCCGTGGAATCTCCTCGGTGACAACCCATCCCGAAGATAGCGTCAAGCCTCTAAGCCTCGCAGCTGGAGATGGAAGGGTAGGCGTTGCAGTTCCCATATTAGAATGCGTGGTCTATCCATGTTACTCTTCTCCACAAAAAAACCTCGTCCCCTTCCCGTTTTAGTATCGCCACGCATCTAGGAAATAAAATCGGAGCCAGCGGGTTAGCCCACTTTAGCCCAGTCTTACGCTTGAGTGGCGATGCCTACCACAAGACTTAGCCCGGCAAACAAAACTAGATTGCCCTCGTGCCACGGACTAGCGCGTTTCGCAACAGCGGCAGCCCCTTTGTGACATCTGACCTTGCGCATGGCCTGCGATTCGTTCCATGATTATCCCGGCAGAGGCAATACACCAGCAATAACGCAATAACGGCAAAGGACTCCCTCCAAGAATCAGCCACCTAAATCCTGTGCTGTCCGGATTTTGAAAATTAAGGACGAGTGTTCCCCTCACACAGTAGACTGATCCCGTTCCAAAAGAAGGTCACAGACCTTCAAAAGCCTATTTCCCGGCTTTCTGCGTTTCTAGCGATTCTTGCGTTTGTAGCGAAACTAGCGATACA
>Ga0307476_10000475_pt1 | contig 31785 bp, 28 predicted proteins | sample atmos_gasesECM2C_2_FD_203314 | JGI IMG/M metagenome (GOLD analysis project Ga0307476, IMG submission 203314) | Hardwood forest soil microbial communities from Morgan-Monroe State Forest, Indiana, United States - atmos_gasesECM2C_05 | ecosystem: Environmental > Terrestrial > Soil > Temperate...
GCGCCGGTTGCCAGTCCGGCGCGCGGGTGCGGGAGCGATCACCATGTCGCCATTGGCACAGGTCGATTGGCGAGCTGTAAGAGAGATATGAGGCGACGGACCTGTGCCACTCGCGTGATCGGGCGACGGCAACGGACCTGTGCCAACGGGCAACGGACCTGTGCCAACGGCCGCCTGCCTTCGATACCAAGTTCTTCTACTCACACCGGTCGCGAGCCAAGGCTGCTTCCGCGAGAGGCAATGGGCCAAAAATTCTTGTCGCGGCGGAACGCCAGCCGCTCGACGCTTCCCGGCAATCCTTTCGCGCTCCCGTTTCCGCTTGCGCAACTTTGTGAGTGCCGTCCGCGCTCGCTTGTCGACGTCGCAGGCGCCGATCGTGCGGATCCTGAGTCGCAGCCGCGACGCGTACGTCAGACCGAGACGTCGAGCCAGAGGGTCCGCCTTATCCAGAAACGGACGCGCGATGGCCTCGTGCGCCGCTTTCTGCAGTTGGGATTTTTGCGCGGCGGGTGCGAACGTTTGCGCCCAGAATTCGAGCAGATCCAGCAGCTCGGCCGCATCGAGCGCGCGGCCCCTGTTGCGCTGGGCCAGCAGTATGGCCCGCGCCGCCGGAGGCAGAAACTGTTCGGGTTCCCCGGCGGCGCCGTCGCGGACGGCGCGCTCGAGCTCGCGAAGCCGCTGCCGGGCGGGATCGTACGCATTACGATTGCGGTGACGTGGGCGGTGTTTGCTTTCAGCCATGCTGCGGCGGCCCGGCTCGGTCGCCGAGTACGCCAGACATGATCTCGACAAGTTTTAGGCGTGACCACTTCCGGGACCATCGCTGCGCCGCGTTTCGCACCCTCGAGCGCGACAGAAAACGCAAACGGTGCGAGGCGGGCGCTACTTCGGCCGGCGGATCAATGGGATAGACCGGTGCCTGGGTGGGACCTCTTTTGGGACCGCGGCAAACGACGTTAGAGTCGCCGGATTCGCCGGATTCGGCGTTCACGTTTGACGGTGAAATGCCGAAAGCATAAGCATTGCAGCGTTTGGAGAGGTGGCCGAGTGGCTGAAGGCGGCGGTTTGCTAAACCGTTATACGGTCTAAAGCCGTATCAAGGGTTCGAATCCCTTCCTCTCCGCCATCCTACGCCCTTCGGGCTTCGGCTGGCAGCTTGCTGTTTGCGGCATGTATTTTCCGCGAATTGAGACATTGCGACATCTACGTCGGCTCGACCGGCGGCAAGGATATCGTCGACACGCTGCAACTTCCCGATTACCGTTAGCAACGCTCGCATCAACTGCGAGCCAAAACTGCGTTTGCAATCTGATCCGCATGTTCGACCGAGCTCAATTTCTTGCCGTACTCGCGGGTGCGGCTGGCGGCGCCATCGCGATTGCTAGCATGGAGGCGTTCTCCATCACGACCGCATTTCCGCTGGTAGCGATTCCGTTCGCAACTTCGATCGTCACAGTATTGGGCTCGCCGAAAGCAGAGCCGGCACAGCCGCGCGCTCTAGTCGGCGGCCATCTGGTCGCCACGCTGGTCGGCCTGTTGATCGTCAAGGTCTGCGGACCGGTCCCGTGGGCTGGTGCCCTGGCGGTTGGTCTGGCAATGGTCGCGATGCACTCGACTGGTACGTTTCATCCGCCTGCCGGAATTGATCCTCTGGTCGTGGTCGTCAACAACATGTCATGGACCTTTCTACTCGTGCCAGTTGGCATCGGCGCGCTGCTGCTCACATTGTTCGCCTTTGCCTGGCACAACATCGTCGCGCGAGGCGCCAACAAGGGTGATACATGGCCTATCCGGTGGTGGTGAATGCTGCGGATGGTGATCCATCGAGAGGCGCGGGAAGATGAAACGATGCGGGCCCGTTGCTGCGGTGTTCTTGTTGGCGGGCGCGCTCGCGGCTTACGCGCAAGACATTGTCATCGAACGCCAGCTCAAGGCGGCGCCGGGCCGCGACGTGCGTGCCGGCGTCTTCACCGACATTCGCCCGGATTGCACGTCCGGGCCGCTGCCGGCGATCAGGCTCGCCACGCCGCCGGCGCACGGCAAGGTCAATGTCAAGCGCGGCACGCTCAAGGCGACCAATATCAAGCAATGCCTGGCGATCGAAGCGCCGGCACTTGTCGCGTTTTACCATGCCAGTGCCGACTACAGCGGCGCCGATGATTTCGAATTGGAAATCAGTTTGCCGAACGGTCAAAAGCGGCGCGAACGCGTCCACGTGACGGTGACGAAATCCTCGGGCGCCGGCGAAGGCATCTGATGGCGAAGCGGCGTTGACGTGGTGCCGCTGAAATTTTCCGTCGGCCAAAATTTCTACGCGTACGAACATTTCCTGCGTGCGATTCGCGCCGCAGCTCGTCCGACGCTGCGATGAGTCCTGCGCTTCATTGTCAGCGTAATAAGCTTCATTGTCGGCGTAAGAAAATGAGCAGCTGTGGCGGAGAACCACTTCGGCGAGATGCGACGTCGCACGAAAAACCGTTGCTTTTGTCGTCTTCCAGGCTCCGCGCAACAGTTCGCCGTCGGTCAAAGGCATTATCGTCGGCATTCCATCAAGGCGCCGATCGCAGCTTGGGAGCCATTCATAAGATGTTGTTTTATAAAGAAAATTACGGCTTGGCGGGATTTGCGTCATATGCCAGTCGCATAAGGCGGTGGCACCTATTGCGTGTTTTTTGCGCAACACCTTCCCGAAAACAGCAGCCGGAGCCTGTGAGTCAGGCTGTTCTTCGTTGCATGTCGAAACTCACCGGCTAATGTGGCGGTGCGACGGAGGGGGGAACCCCAAGTCGTCCCAGCCGGAGGATCGGGGTTAGAAAATCCGGAAGGGAAAGGGGACTGAAGGGGACCTTCCAGGGGGCGCGTGCACCCGGCGAGACGGACCCTCCCACGGCAAACATTGGAGGTTCAAATGAAGATGGTGAAAAGCCTCCTCCTCGGCTCCGCGGCCGGTTTGGTTGCGGTTACTGCGGGGCAGGCAGCTGATCTTCCCGTCAAGGCCAAGCCGGTCGAATACGTGAAGATTTGCAGCCTCTACGGGGCAGGATTCTACTATATGCCCGGCACCGACCTGTGCATTAAGGTCGGCGGCTGGGTTCGCGCCGAAGCGGCGTGGGGCACCAACGGCAACATGACATGGGGGCCCTTCAACGGCAACGTGAACAACCGTCTGACCAGCAACGAAGCGTTGCGGGCCCGCGGTTACATCACGGCTGACGTTCGTAACCAGACCGAATACGGCACCGTCCGCGGTTACATCGCGGTCGGCCTCAACACCAACGACGTCGGCCTGCAAGTGGCCAGCCTTGTGGACAGCGCCAACCGCGCCTTCGTCCAGTGGGCGGGCATGACGGCCGGTCTCTCCCAGTCGTTCTTCGACTTCTACAGTGTGCCGGCGATGCAGTATCGCGGCGGCTATCTGCCCGCTTCCGACACCGGTGACGGTGGCTGGTGGGTATGGGCCTATACGGCACAGTTTGGTGGTGGCTTCTCCGGCACGATCTCTGCCGAAGCACGCCGCACCACGCAGATCATCGATCAGAACGACATAGGAGCTGCTGTTGGCGGCACCATCGCTCCGGGTGGTTACATCAGTGCGGTTGCCGGTGGCGGCGCATTGTTCCCGGGTAACGGCGCCTACGGCGGCATGCAGTCCACCGACGTCGTCGCCAACTTGCGCGTCGACCAGGCGTGGGGCGGTGCTCAGGTCATGGGCGCTCTGCATGAGGTGAATGCCAGCTACTACAGCTCCTCGAATGTGCTCGGGTCGCCTCCTGGAGGTCCCGGTCCCATTACCGCGGCTAACCTAAATCCGGGGTCTCATCCCGGCGACAAGTGGGGCTGGGCAGCGGGCGTTGGCTTGAAGATCAATACGCCCTTCATCAGCCAAGGCGACTGGTTCCAGACCCAGGTCAACGTCACGCAGGGCGCGCTTCGCTATCTGTTCAACACCCCGAACGGCAACTGGGGCAAGGTTGACGGCGCGGGTCAAACCTTCGGCGTGCTCAGCGATTGCGTGTACGGCGGCGCGGTTGCGGCCGGCAACACCACTGGCTGCCAACTGACCAGCGCTTGGGGCTTCAATGCCGGCTACGAGCATTACTGGACTCCGGCTTGGCACTCTTCTCTGTACGGCGCCTTCTACCAAGTGTCGTACGGTCAGGGTACTGGCTCGGCGAATGCCATGTTGTGCGCGGCGGCGGGCTTCGGTAACGGGCTTGGCGGTGCGGCCTCGGTTGCTGCGCCAGGCTGCAACAACAACTGGTCGATGTGGGGCATCGGCTCCCGCACTCAATGGGACGTGACCAAGACGTTCTACCTGGGCGTGGAAGTGCTGTACGAGCAGATGCACAGTGCGCAGACTGGAACGGGCTCGACTATCGGTCCGGCTGGCTTCGCCTCCTACAACTTCGGCGGTGGCATCATAAACGAGGCCAACTCTTCCAACTGGATGGTCAGCGTTCGCGCTCACCGCGACTTCCTGCCCTGATCGCTTGATCGAGGTATGAATTCGATGATCCCCGGCGGGCCTTCCGCCGGGGATTTTTCTTTGGTGCGCCCTGAATGGCCGTAAATCAGCCAGGACGTGCATAATGAATGACGGACGTGGTAAAATTCCGTTCGCCGTCTTTTCACGGACGCGATCGGCGAATCGGTTGTCTTCGACGACGCCGTCGCCCCGGCCAGTGTGCGAGCGCGGACTGAAAATCGCCGATGTCAGAAGGCTCGCCCAATGCCCATTCTGCGGCCGATCGCGAACCGAATCGCGCTGCGGCACTCTACAATCGCGGCGGCGAGCTTAGGCAACTCGGGCGGTTCGATGAAGCGATCGCCGCATTTGACGGCGCGATTGCCCTGCAGCCGGATTATGCAGAAGCGCATAATGGCCGCGGTATTGTGCTGGCGAACCTCAATCGCGTCGCCGACGCACTCGCGAGTTTCGAAAACGCCGTCGCGCTGAAGCCTGACTATGCCGAGGCCCACAACAACCGCGGCATGATCTTGCAGGACCTCGCTCGCCTCGACGAGGCGCTCGCCAGTTTCGACCTGGCGATTGCGATTCAAGCCGACAATGCCAGGGCCCATAATAATCGCGGCGTCGCACTGCAGGATTTGAAGCGCTTTGCCGATGCGCTTGCCAGTCACGACCGGGCGATTGCGCTAAAGCCGGATTTTGCCGAGGCTTATTACAATCGGGCCATCGTGCTGCATGCGCTCAAGCGCTTCGATGAGGCCCTTGCCGGTTTCGGCAAAGCGATCGCGCTGCGGCCGGATTATGCGCAGGCCTACCACAATCTCGGCGTCTTGCTGCAGGACCGCAAACGCGTCGATGATGCGATCGCGGCCTACAAAAAGGCGATCACGCTCAAGCCGGACAACGCCGAGTCGCACTTCAACCTCGGCTTTTGCCTCTTGCACGTCGGCCACTATGAACAGGGCTGGCCGCTCCACGAATGGCGATTGAAGATTGAAGAGTTGTCCGGCCGCCGTTCATTGGCACAGCCGCGCTGGCGCGGCCGCGAGGACATTTCGGGCAAGACGCTGTTGGTCTATCGGGAGCAGGGTCTCGGCGATACGTTGCAGTTCTGCCGTTACGGCAGGCTTTTGCACGCGCGGGGCATCAAGACTGTGATGTCGGTGCAGGAACCGTTATACCGGCTGCTCCAGCAAATGAGCCCGGACGTGCAGATCATCCACGACGGCGCACTGCCCGCGACATTCGATTATCACTGCCCGCTGATGAGCTTGCCGCTCGCGTTCGGGACGACGTTGGACACCATTGCGGCGCTGCAGCCTTATATTTTCGCCGACCGCACTTTGCGCGATGCATGGGCCGCGCGTCTGCCGCCACGTCAGCGGCTTTCGACAGGACGCGCGAAGCCGCGAATAGGGATAGCTTGGAGCGGCAACAAAAAGCAGAAGAACGATCACAACCGTTCGACGACCCTGCAAACGATGGCTCCGCTCTTCTGCGATGACGCCCAATGGATATCGTTGCAAAAGGACCTTCGGCCCGGCGACGCCGACTTGCTCAAGGAGCTTCCCGTCGTTTCCTTCACCGACGAGCTGGCGGATTTTGCCGACACCGCTGCGGTGCTCGATAACCTGGATCTCGTGATCACTGTGGACACGAGCGTCGCCCACCTTGCCGGCGCGATGGGAAAGGCGGTCTGGATCATGCTGACATATTATCCGGATTGGCGCTGGCTATTGGACCGTGACGATTGTCCCTGGTACCCGACCGCGCGACTGTTCCGGCAGGATGAAACGCGGTCTTGGGAAAATGTCATTGCGCGCGTCCGGGACGCGATGCGTGAATTCGTCAAATCCCGCTCGCGAGCGTAACTTCGCGCCAAGATCTGCCACCTGGGCCACCTGGGCCGCATGCACCATCGCTTCGGCACTCCGCGGTCATCGACGGCCGCGGAGTGCCGAAGCGGCGAACAGGCCCGGGATCCGCCCGCTGTCCGGCATCAGATACATGTGAGATGGCCGCCATCCGGTCGGACTCAAATATATTGATGCCCGTCGCCCTCTGTTCGCTCCGACCGGGACGCGATAGCATTGTGCCAAACGCGCGACGGCATTGGCGCGCACGTTCAAGGAAAATCGGCCATGGATCAGGCCAACCAGGTGACGCTGACGTTTCGCTGCCCGCCCGGGCTTGAAGAGTTGTTGCCGCGTCCGATCCGGGCCGTGCGCGGGCTGCCGGCCTGGTTCAAGTCCATGCTGCAGCACGCCTTCCATCCGACCACGGGCAACTGCGACTTGACAATAAAGAAGTGCCCGGCCGTGCAATGACGACCGCAAATCGACAGGGGTTTTCAAGCGCTGCCGGCGGCCCGAGCGGCGCCGGCGACATGCTGCAACGCGCCGTGTTTGCCTTGAACGGCGGCCGCGCCGCTGATGCCGAACGTATCGCCGCCGAGGTGCTCAAGACCAGTTCACGCAACTTTATGGCGCTGCATGTCTTGGGGAGCGCCTTGCTGATGCAGGGCCGCGGCGCCGACGCCATTGCGCCGCTCGAAACCGCCGCGCGGGGGGGTCATGACCCGAAGATCGAGACCTTGCTTGCGATCGCGCTGCGCCAGGCCGGCCGGCTGGACGACGCGTTGACATGGCTCAAGCGCGCGATCAAGCGGCGGCCGCCGCACGCGCCGGCGTTTTACGAATATGGCTGCCTGCTCACCCTTCTCAATCGGGACGACGAGGCCATCCAGGCGCTCGAACGCGGTCTCGGCATCGCGCCGATGATGGCGGAAATCTCGATCCAGCTTGGTTATGTGTGGCTCCGGCGCAGAAATTATGCCGATGCCAAGGCCGCCTTCGGCCGGGCCTTGGACAGTTCGGCCGCACCGCCCGGCGCGCTATTCGGGCTCGCGCGGGCGCACCTGGAAACCGGCGACATCGCGGCCGCGGCCGGTTACTTCCGGCGCTACCTGACGAGCCAGCCCGACGACAGCGGCAGCTGGCTGCAACTGGGATACTGTCTGCTGGAACTGGGCGATCGCGATGCCGGTTTGGAGTGCTTGCGCACCGCGGCGCACGGCGACCCGAAGAACTACGGCAAAGTGCTGGCCGGACTGGTGAAGTCGGGCCGCGGCCGGTTTTGGCTCAGGCCGAGCGGCGCCGCGCGATTCCTGCAAGGCGCGAAACGCTAGATGTGAGCATGACCGCGAATATGCCTGTCCTCGGACTTGATTCGGGGATGGAAACCGGTTTTCGGATGAGATCACGCTTGAGCAAAAGTCCTGGACTGTTGATCCGATTCAAGTGAATTCGATCATAGTCCGGTACACGGTGCTCTATCGCATCGACGGACGGTAGCGACGGCGATAGACGTCAGTTTCGCGTCGCAGCAGGTTCTGGATCTCGTTTAAGCGCGAAATTTCCTCGGTGGACAGTACGCCGAAATCGCCCTCCCACATTTCGCGCTTGACCGGCAGGCACTGCACGAATGGCGTGCCGCGCGGCAGCACGCCGTTGAAATCGGCGTCGTGCCAGTATGCCGGAAAATGCACCGGCGTCTCGTTAAACGCGTCGCAAGCGACCAAGCCGGTGAGCGTCGTGAACGGCAGGTCGCGACGGTTCACCGGATGGGTGAACAACAGCGAGTAACCTTCAGGCGCCTCGATGTTCCAAAAATTCGTGAATTTGATGATGAAGCGGTCGGCGTCGAAGACAGGCGAACCAATCGCCTGGCTCGGATCGTGAAAGTCGATCGGGGAACGAGAATATTCGCTGGCGAACCCGTCGGGGACTTGGAAGTCCCAGTTGAATTCGCCGTCCCGGACCGTGAGATCGACCGCAAGCGGAATGAGAAATCCGTAGGTCATGGCATCGATGAAGGGCGGACATTTCTTGACGGTGAACTCATCCTTCTGCGCAATCGGATTGAAGGCCCGTTGCGGCATCGCCTTGTACCAGTCGGGCAGGCCGAGCACCGCAGGGAATGGCCGCGGCAAGAGCCCATCGTATTCGGGCGGGCAACGAAACTTCAGTCGCATCTGAACCGATTGGTCCATCCCTTTATGTCCTTTGACCGTAACTCGGAGCGCATCGTGCCGGCGCCCCGCGATCCTACCGCCGCCAATGGCGAGCGAACAGACCCGCGGGCCGGCGCCGACACCTCGGCGAGACGCTTGACGGAGCAAGTATTCCGCTCTGCGTTCGCAACGTCAGGCTGGTCTGGCTATGACGTCGGTGGCGGGGTCGACGATAGGTTCGTGCCCCCCTTGGTTGGCATGTGCGAAATATAGCTGTATGAGGTTCGGGACGCGCAACGTTGCCTATACGGCGGGGCCGGTCGGCGCGCCTTGCACTATCACGCGGAGAGAGCGTGGCGACCTCTGTCGGTGCGGCTCCGCCTAACCGCGTTTCGGCAGTTCCGGGCGCTGGTACGCTCGCGCAATCCTCGAGAGTGGCAAGACGCGCAGGTTGCGTTCCGGATGTTGATCCAGACGCAGGTTTCTTCGACGTAAGCTTCTGATTTTATTAGTTAAACTACAGAGGCGGCCAAGTGTGTTTTGACGGCAACACACGGGGAAATTCCATCTGGCCGGCCGATTTTTTGCTCGTAACTGTGAGCAAAGATTGGCACTTTGGCTCAGGAAATAGGCAAAGTGCCTTCATCGGGGGACGTCATGAAAAAGCTTCTGATTGCTGGCGTTGCGCTCACAGCGTTGATCGGGACACCGGCCCTCGCGGCCGATATGGCAGCGCCCGTCTACAAGGCTCCGCCGCCTGTGGCTCCGCCCTGCGTCTGGTGCGGCTGGTATGTCGGTTTGAACGTTGGTGGAGCCTGGAACGCAAACAGCTCCGCGGCTACTTTCGGACCCTCTACCGCCGCGACGGATGTATTCTTCGCCAATAACGAATTTCCAACCAGTCTTTCGACCAATCCCAAGGGTGTCATCGGTGGCGGCCAGATTGGGTATAATTGGCAGGCTTCATCGAATTTCGTCCTGGGCCTGGAGGCCGACATCCAAGGAAGCGGTTACAAGGGTACCGCGGCGGCAACACCAGTCCCGACCGGCGGATTTGTGCCGTTCGTTACAAGCGTTGAGCAGCACAGCCATTGGTTTGGCACGGTTCGTGGTCGCGCAGGCTTCGTGGCAAGTCCAAACTTGCTGATCTACGGCACAGGCGGCTTGGCGTACGGACAAACCGAGGTGAGCTTTAATACAGCTCCCACCGGCTTCGCTTGCGGCCCAGGCTTCACCTGCGCGGCTGCCAGTTCGTCGACGACACGAGCCGGTTGGACGGCGGGTGGCGGCCTTGAATGGATGATTGCGCCGCATTGGTCGCTGAAGGCCGAATACCTTTATGTTGACCTTGGCACGCAGTCGGCGACCTCGGCCACTACTACAGCCGGGCCGGCGTTTGGTTTCACGGCTTCGGCGCGCTTCCGCGAGAACATCGCACGTGGCGGCGTGAACTGGCATTTCTAGCCGGCCCAACGTTGACCGAGAATCGTGAAAGCTCCGGGCGATGCCCGGGGCTTTTTTTCATTGCGTGTCCCGTACTTGAATCCGCCAGGCTCAGGCTGCTGCGCTCTTCAATTGACCGGGATATTGGCGTCCTTCATCACCTTGCTCCAGACCACGATGTCATTCTTGATCTGGGCGGAATATTCGGCGGGCGTACTGGCGACGGCTTGAAAGCTCAGCTTGTCGAGGGTCGCTTTCACGTCGGGCAGGACCATGATGGCGGCGATCTGCTTCTGCAGAAGCGCGATGATCTCCGGCGGGGTCCCTGCCGGCGCCGCCATGCCGTTGATCAAATCGGCCTCCTGGTCCGCAATGCCGGCCTCGCGAAGCGTCGGAATTTGCGGGAAGGCCGGCGTCCGCGCCGGGCTGGTCACGGCAAGCGCGCGCAATTTCTCGGCGCTCAAATATGGCGCGACCGGAGGCAGGCCGAGAAAAATGATCTGGGTGTCGCCCGCCAGCGTCGCATTGACCGCAGGCGCGGCGCCGTTGAACGGAACGCGCACCAGGCCGTCGAGCTTGAGCGCCAGCTTGAACAGGCGCTCCGAAGTCAGTTGGCCGAAACCGATGCCGATCGCGGCGTAATTGTATTTTTCCGGCGCCGCCTTGATGAGGTCGACCAGCTCCTTCATGTCTTTTGCCGGCACCGACGGATTGACCGCGACCACTTGCGGCGAGGTGGCGATCAGCGTGACGGGCGAGAAATTCTTCACCGGATCGTACGGCAGATTGGCGTTGGTCACCGAAGCGACGGCAAAGTCGTTGGTCGAAACCAGGAGCATGTAACCGTCCGGTGCCGCGTGCGCGACCTGACCGGCGCCGACAGCACCGCTGGCGCCCGCCACGTTTTCCACGAAGAAGGACTGGCCGAGCCGCTCGCCGAGTTTCTGCGCCACGATCCGCGCGATCAGATCGGTCGGACCGCCCGCAGGATAGGGCACGACGATGCGCACTTGCCGCGCCGGGTAGGCTGATTGCTGGCTGTAGGAAGCGCCCGAAGCCAGCAGCATCGCCGCCAAAATGCTCAACCACAGTCCGCGCCTCATGGTGTGCTCCTCCCGACCTGCCTTTCTCCAACCGAAGGCAATTGCCGCACACTTTAGCCCCCACATGGACTCGCGGAAAGCGCACCCTCAAGGCAGCGTGGCTTTTTCGCCGCGTGCTGGTAAAAAGCCGAAAATCCCGGGAACATCGAAACTTGAAACCGGACCGTAAATTCTCCGTGGCGCCTATGATGGAGAGCGAGATCTCCCGGCGAAAAGCTTTTAGTCTCTGAGGGTTGGAGGAGGGGCCTTTTCAAGCGGGAGTACCGCTCGTCGTACTTGGTGCGGGACTGCACGGCGCTGCACGGCGCGGCATGGCCGAAAGAAGGACGGTTTGGCGTGGCGGAGTGGGGGTGTCCGATAAGAGTCTTATCGCTGAAAAGACATCGGCGCGTGTCGAGCTTCTGTAGAGGCAGCTTCTCACTTCAATCGAAACACCAACATCTGATCAGTGAGCGCGAGACCTCCACAGCGCAGCGTACCGCCTGGAAAATAGGCGACTGAACCGACGGTCGCGGCGCCAAAAGCTTGTTTTGCGCTCGGCAATCTCGTCAAGCTCATCCATGTATTCGTTTTCGGGTCGTAGCCCTCGTTCTCGTCAAAATCCTCGCCACCGCCGAACTTCGCGTTTGGATCGCGCTTCTTGCATTCACCGCCGGCGTAGAGCAGCAGCCCGTGGTAATAAACTGCCCCGACACCACTTCGAGCGGTCGGCATTGGTGCTGCTTTTGTCCATTGCACCTTCGCCGGATCATAGACGTCGTGATCATGAACGTTGTCGAGTGAACCCGAGGTACGCCCCCCGACGATGTGGATTTGGCCGTCGATGACTACGACACCCATATGATCGCGAGCCAATTCGCCGCAAACGGGCAGCGCTTGAATTGTCTGCCAACACCTATAATTCGGTATGCGCATAATGCGATTGATTGTGCGACGGATTCTCAGCTTCGTCGCTCAGGCCGGGAAACGATCGCCGAACATCGGAAGACCACTAAGGGATTCCGCTTGGGTCGCCTCGTCCTGAATGATGTCCCAGTGCTCGGCGAGCTTGCCGTCTTCGACTCGCACGACGTTGACGGCGATCCATGACGCTGGACCACCGTGGCCCGAATAGCGCCCGTGAGCGACGACGTAGTCGCCCTCGGCGAGGATCACGTGATTTTCGTAGCGGAGTGTGTCGGGAAGACCGTGAACCAGATTGAACAAGCCATCGCGGCCGGGAGGAATGTGTGTGCTATGTTGAATGTATGTCTGCGACCAAAACCGCTCCGCCGCGACATAGTCGCGTTTATTGAACAGCGCATCCATGGCCTGCAGCACGAGCGCCTTGTTTTGTTCGGGCGAAGTCGCAGCCACATGTGTCTCCATGTGGGACGAGTACAGGATCGGATGCTCACTCTTAAATTCCACCTGCGACGCTTCCTCTTCAAATAACTGCCACTGCTCGGCAACACAAGCGCCCTCAATCCGCAGGATAGTCGCGATGATCCAGTTCATGGGGCGGCCATTCCCGGTCATCCGACCATGAACGACCACATAATCCTCATTCGCGACAATCAGGCCGGGCTCGTACCTCAGCGTGGCGGGCGCGGCCTTGACAAAGTCGAACAGCCCATGGCGGCCAGGCGCGCTGTGTGCACAGTGAAGTATAAGGCCTGACCACCAGTACTGCTCGGCAGCCCAGTAATCTCTCTTGTTGAACAGCGTGTCTAAGGCAACGAGGACCAGCGCCTTATTGGTTGTCTCGTTAGCGACATTCATGCCGCGGTCCTTTGGAGAGGCCACACTCCAAGGGAGAAAGTGACACGCCGAAGCCTAGTGGCTTCCAAAGACGTCAGCCAAAAAAACGTTGTGAAATCTTGTGAAGGCTGGATGGCCCGGCGCACAGCCCGTAGAACGGAACTTCGGAACGTCACATTGAGCTAAGAATTTGCGCGGCGCTACGCAGGTCCTTGGAATTGAAGCCTTGCTTGAAGGTCTCGTAGACTGGCGCCAATGCGGTTCGCGCCTTCGTCCTTTCGTTGCGGGCTAGGTAGCGCTCGGCAAGACTGGTTGCGATCCGCAGCCGCCACGCCAGCGCCCCTTGCTCCTTGGCCAGTGTGTCAGCTTGCTGGAGAAGACGCAGTCCGACAGCAACATCGACACGGGCTGCAGCAAGCCGCATCAGCTCAGCGGAACACCAGGAGGCATATCGCACCGCGCGGGGCTTGATTTCTTCACCTGCGAAGCTCGGCCATAGTGTGGCGAAGATATCCTTCTGCGCCGGGTTCATTCGGCCAAACAACTGCGCCGAGACCATGGTGTCGTGCGGATGATCTAGCGCGGTACGGTACATCAGGGCCCATTCGTGCCAGTGCTCAAAGGTCTTTTCCGAATGGGCCAGTGCAATGGCAGTGAACCGGTTCGCGTTTTCCGTATCGCCGGACCAGATCGCCACTGGGCAAAGGTTGGACGTGATCGCCCAGCAGAGCGACTGCGGGTGACAGATCGCCAGTCCCCGCGCCACGCACTCTTCTGCTACGGCCATAGCGTCCTCGGCCCGCCCGGTGATCCAGAGGATGCGCGAGCGAATTGCCAATGCCGCGGTGACATCGTCGATGGAATAAGCGTCGAGCTGCTGGTCGCTGAACGGAGGCGTGAGCGCCCGATCGATCTCTTTCGAAGCGTTCCGCTGGTCCCCGTTAGTGTGGAGAGCGCGCGCAAGAATGCGGTGAAGTCGGGTGCGGGTCAGATGCTTGGGGGCGTCTGTGCCTACCTCTCCGATCTGACGCGCGAAGTCCATCGCGGCGCGGTAGTTCCCCCAATTATCGGACACGCCGTAGAGCAGCCACAGAATGGTGAGTTCTTGCGGCTTGGAGCGGAGCCTGCGCGCTAACGTGAGCGCGCGCCTGAGCCGGGCTATGACGTCGCTCGTCGGTCCAAACTCGACGAAATAGGCATGCGCGATAGCGACTTCGAGCGCAAGTTCGTCTCTCATGCGGCGAGGCCGGAGTTTCAGGATGTGCCGAAGGGCGGGTTCGAGATACTTTTGATGCTCGATGAGACGCGATCCCAGCTTCCAGAACGGAAGCGCCTTGGAGATCAGCTCAACGCCGACGGTCGGGTCCCTCCCATCGATGAGTGCCCAGTCGAGGCAGGCTCGCGCATTACCCAGATTGCGGACACCGCACGCCAACCAGTTCATCCGCGCGTCATCCTGTCCGGTTGAGGTATCCGCGTATTGTTCTGTGACATATCGCGCAAGGGCCCGGAACGCTGAATCAAATTCGCCGGCGGCGACGAGTTGCTCTATGGAATACGCCCGAACAGTCTCGGGCAGACGGTAACGCGCGTCCTGGTCAGTCAAATCGGCGGTAGCAATCGACTTGGTTACAAGATTGGCGAGGGCCTCACGGACCGCGGACACGGACATGCCGAGCCGTGCCCCAACTTGCGTGGCGTCCGACATGCCGAACCAAGCAGGAAACACGGAAAGCCGCCGAAGCACCATGCGCTCCGGTTCGCTAAGCAACTGGCAGCTCCACTCCAGCATGGCGTGGAGGCTTTGGTGCCGCGGCAGTGCCGTGCGAAGTCCACGAGACAGAAACTTGAAACGATCGCGAAGGCCCTCGGCGAGCTGACGCAGGCTGAAGACTTCCGCCTGCGCAGCAGCCAACTCAAGGGCAAGCGGCACCCCGTCGAGGCGCCGACAGATTTCGACCGCGTACGTGGCCTCACGATCGGTCAGCGTGAACCCGCCAACAGTTTCGGCAATGCGTTCAACAAGCAATTCAACCGCTGAAAAGGCAAGGGCCTCCTGCGCAGTGATACTCGCATTGGCCTCCGGATAATCGAGCGGCGCCAGCCGGTGCACCCATTCACCCCGAACTCGTAGGGGTTCGTGGCTGGTGGCAAGGATTTGCACGCCCTCGGCCGACCTTAGGAGGGCCTCGGCAAGCTCTGCCGCTGGATCGACGATATGCTCGCAATTATCGAGAATGACGAGGCAGTTGCGCGAGCGCACAGCTCGAAGGACCTGCGCCCGGGCGCCTGGGTTCGTTTCCGCTTCGAAGGCCGTTGCGGCCGCAATCCACAATTGGTCCGCATCCTTCGCGGTCGCCAAATCTATGAATATCGCCATGTCACCGTTGGCCCGCTGCCATAGCTCGGCCACCACCGCCGCAAGACTAGTCTTTCCAATTCCGCCCGAGCCGACCACGCTGACCATGCGATGTGCAGCGAGTTGCGATGACAGGTTTTCTACCGCTTCTGATCGGCCGATCAGCCGCATGGACTCGCGCGACGCGCCTTGAGGAGTAATGCCCGTGTCCGGTAGCGTCGGCGCAAAGGACTTTTCGCCGCGGTAGACCGGTTCGACGAAACGGTAGCCTCGACCCGGGACATTCTGAATGTAGCGGCGGCCATCGCGACCGTCGCCTAGAATCTTGCGGAGGAAGCCCATATTGGTGCGCAGGTTGGCTTCGTCGACCCAAATACCGTGCCAAACGGCTTCAATGAGCTTGTCCTTTGTGACGACTTCGCCGGCATTCTCGAGCAGGACCTGAAGCAAACCCAGCGCACGGCTGCCGATGCGCAAAGGCTGATCGCCGTCGAACAATTGCTGACGCGATGGCACAAGACGGAATGTGCCGAACGACAGTATCTTTTCTCGGATCTGCATCACGGTCCGTTCGTCCGCTCAGAATGATCCCGGCGGCCTCTATTTACAACTTTTTACACTATTTATTTTGGCGCTTTTTCGAACAGCAGCAACATTGGAGCGGCGTAAGCCAAGGTATAGCTCGCACTCAGCGAGGTTCACGGAGACAATCCATGCCCTATAGCGCAGCGACCCTGATAATCCGCAGTCTTCACGATGTCTTCGGCGAAATCGACCCCGCACGTCGCCGCGCCGCCATTGACGAGCTCTACAACGAAGATGGCGTGTTCTACGACCCGAACTCGGGTGCCCACCGTGGTCGCGACGAGATCGACCGCGTCGCGGGCGTGATCAAGGCTACTCATCCTGACTTTCAATATAAGCCGATCGGCCAGCCAGAAGAGTTGGGCGACGCCGCGCGGGTCCGGTGGGTGTCGGGTCCCCCTGGCAAGCCGCCAGCTTATTCCGGGACTGATTTCCTCATCGCCCGAAACGGCAAGATTGCCGCCGTCTATCTCTTTTTCGATGGCCCTGGCGATGCCACCGCCTCGAAGCAAGTCTTCAATAAGCCAACCTCAGGCAAGGAGCGACCATGAATGACTCTCCCAATCCGCACGCCGGTATCGCAGCTTTGTTGACGCCGCAAAACAGCGTGCTGCTGCTGATCGACCATCAGGCATTCCAGTTCGCTAATTTGCATAGTCATGAACCTACGCTGATCGTGAACAATGTCGCGGGCCTGGCAAAGACCGCAAAGGCGTTTCAGGTTCCGACCATCTTGACGACGGTTCTCGAAGAGCGCGGCGGACTGCTGATCAAAGAAGTTCAAAGCGTTTTCCCCGATCAAAAGCCGATCAATCGCACCTTCATCAACGCCTGGGAGGATAAACGCGTCGTCGAAGCCGTGCAAAAGACGCGACGAAAGAAGCTCATCATCGCCTCGCTGTGGACCGAGATGTGTCTGGCGATGCCTGCAATACAGGCGCAGGGCGAAGGCTATGATGTGTATGCCGTAACGGACGCTTCCGGTGGAGTTTCCGTCGAGGCGCACGATATGGCAATTCGGCGCATGGTTCAGGCTGGCGTAACACCCATCACCTGGCTGGCATTGTTTGGCGAGTGGCAACGCGATTGGGCGCGCACCGAAACGTTCGGCGCCATCGCCGAAATTCTCGGCCAGCACGGCGGCGCCTCGGGCATCGCCTTTGCCTGGGAGATGCAGCTTCTCGGGACCGCAGCCAAAGCGTCGTGAATAAACAGCCACGAGGAGCAAACATCGAACGATCCCACGACGTCATCGGCAATGAGAGGCTACGTGTCGGCATGTCTTGGCTTGCGCTGAATTTCGATTTCACGAGAGGCGATACGATCGTCAGGCTTATCGCAGGCATATTCCTGATTCCGCACGTCTACTCAAAACTTGTTGGGTCTGGCACGGTCGGGTTTTTCAAGGCAGCGGGATTTAAGCCGCCGGCGTTCTGGATGTACGTCGCCTGCGTGATCGAAGCCTCTGTCGCCGTGTCGTTTCTGTCCAATATGTATGCGCGTTATTTCGGTGTCCTCGGAGCTGTCCACCTCCTGATCGCGGGCGCTGCCGTCTATCGCGTCAACAAGGGCAAATGGCTGTGGAATTTTGGCGGCTACGAATACTGCGTCTTTTGGGCGGCGTGTTGCTTGGCGGTGGCGATCGACGCGTGAGGGGCGGCGGTTGTTGATACGAAGAGAGGCAAGCATGCCTGAGAAGCATAACGATTTCGAGATAATTCAGGAGCGCGACATCGCGGTGAGGATGCGCGATGGCGTTCACTTGTCGGTCGATGTTTATCGTCCGAGCGCCGCGGGAAAGTATCCGGTGCTCTTTGCGACGTCGCTTCACAACAAGGATAACCAGGGGCCGGACATTTCCGACGTCCTGCCCCCACAGCCCGCGTACGCCCCGCTTTGGTTTGGTCCCCTGGAGGCCGGCGACACGCGGCGTTTCGTTGCCAACGGCTATGTCCACGTGATCGCCCAGCCGCGGGGTTCCGGCAAATCGGAAGGCCAATACGGCGACGAAGAGTGGGACCATTACGACACGATCGAATGGATATCCCAACAGCCATGGTCCGACGGCAATGTCGGCATGGTCGGAATTTCAGGTTTTGCCGGTCAGCAGTGGCGTGCAGCGCTGCAGCACCCCCCTGCCTTGAAGGCGATCTTTCCCTACGACGCCTGCAGCGCCTACGGCGGGCCGTTCGGCTTTCGCGATTTCTACCCCGGCGGCGTGCTTCACACCTTTCCGTATCTTCTGGATGTGTTCAGCGTTGTTCACGAACCACGCGGCATCCCCGGCAAGCTGCCGCCGCAGCAGGAGGAGTACTGGAAGGCGGCAATGGCAAATCCGGACTACAAGGTCTACGTCAACCTGTACAACATTCTCACGCAGAAGGGCCAGCGCACCGCTTTGATGTACGAAGCGCTGACCGAGCCATGGGCGAGGGACGACGACGTCGCAAATGCGGAGAAGGCTTTTAGGGACCTGAGCATCCCGTTCTATACCGGCTCCGGCGCCTACGCGTACACTTACAAGCTTCACTGGCTGGGCGCCCAGCACTGGTTTCAGAACGTGAAGACGCAGCCGCGCAAGCTTCTTTTCGCGCCGCCCGCTCACGTGGAACGGCCCTTCCACATCTATCACGACGAAATCATCCGATGGTACGACCATTGGCTGAAGGGCGAGGATACGGGCATCCTTGACGAGCCTCCCGTAAAATATTGGGTGATGGGCGCCAACGAATGGCGTACCGGCCAAGACTGGCCTCTCCCTGAAACCCAATGGACGAAATATTTCCTGTCGACGTGGGAGCGTCTGACGACGCAGGAGCCTGCTCCACTCTCGAAGACGAATGCAGTCGCATCCCAGCCGGACGTGTTCGCGCAGATGCCGCTGACGCAGACGATGAAGATCGAGAGGCTGCGCTATATGACCGATCCGCTGCCGAATGACGTGCTTGTCGCGGGGCCGATCTCGTTGACACTCTACGCTTCGATCGATGAGACCGATACCAACTGGATCGTCGTGTTGAAGGATGTCGGTCCGGATGTCTCGGTCCGTACAGCACGTGAAGGAGAGCGGTTCGTTCCCGACAACCTACCCGAACGCGAACTTACCCGCGGCTGGCTGAAGGCATCCTATCGCGCGCTGGACGAGGAGCGCAGCAAGCCTTGGGAGCCTTTCTACAAGCTCACCCGAGATTCGATTGAAGCGGTCGAGCCGGGCGAGATCGTAAAATACGAAATCCAAATCCTGGCGACAGCCAACGAATTCAAAGCCGGACATCGCATCTGCCTGGATATCACCAGCATGGATAGCCCGACCGGGACCGGTGCGATGAGCCACGTGGAATACATTCCTTACCACGTCGGCATTAGCAAATCCGTGACCCACAAGGTCTACCGCGATGCAGAGCATCCGTCCCACCTGCTTCTGCCGATCATTCCGAAGCCGTCTAAAGAGACTGTTGGCCGTTGAAGAACTGCTTCCACCGCAGGACTAAGCGCTACTGAAGCGACAGGAGGCACATTTGAAGACAGTCAGGTTCGAACAGGATGGCGCAATCGGCAGCATCGTCTTGGCCAATCCGCCCTTCAACAGGATCGATTCGGCCTACGCAGCCAATCTTCTCGATGCGGTGCACCGCGCGAGCGAGAGCGGCATCCGCGTTCTGGTGGTCCGAGCGGAAGGTCCGAACTTCAGTTTCGGCGGTGAAGTGCGGGAGTGGCCGGGAAAAGATATCAACTGGTTCCGGACATTCGTAGCCGAAGTGAACCAAGCCTATCGGGCCATCGAAGCATTACGCGTCCCGACGCTGGCGTCGGTGCAGGGCATCGCCATGGGCGGCGGCTTTGAGCTCGCGCTTGCCTGCGACCTGATCGTCGCTGCCGAAGACGCGATATTTCGCAATGTTGAGGTGACTACGGGCATGATTCCCATCGCAGGCGGCATGCAACGGCTCGCCGCCCATATTGGCCGCGCTAGAGCGGCGCGAATGGCCATATTCGGGGACGGGGTGCCCGCACCGGAAGGTTTCAAGCTCGGTTTCGTGTCGCATCTCGTTCCGGCCGTCCGACTCACGCAAGAGACGGACGCCGTGGCGCACCGTCTGGCGACCGGGCCCACCCGCGCCTACGGCGCCGTGCGAGCACTGCTCAAGACGTGGGGTAATGGCGGCGTCGCTGCCGCCGATGCCGTGATGCTGGACATAACGATGGACCTGTTCGATAGCGCCGACGCCCATAAGGGATTCGCTGTTTCGGCAAAGGCGTTCGACGAAAACATCGAGCCCCCGCCATTGACGTTCGAGGGTAGATGAGGCGCATCATCGCCAGCGAGGCCGGTACCTCGGCTTAGCAATAGCGAGGAACGACGATGAGTGCAGACCTTATCCTGCGGAACGGTCGCTTTACGACGCTTGATCGCGGTAATCCCATCGCCAGCGCCGTGGCGATCAGCGACGGCATTTTCACCGCCGTTGGCCACGACGACGCGGTCATGGCGGTGGCGGGCCCGGACACGCGTGTCGTCGATCTCAAGGGCCGTCGCGTCTTGCCCGGGCTGATCGATAACCATCTGCACATCATCCGCGGCGGGTTGAACTTCAACATGGAACTGCGCTGGGACGGCGTGAAGAGCCTGGCCGACGCCATGGCGATGCTCAAGCGCCAAGTCGCCGTCACTCCGCCACCGCAATGGGTGCGGGTGGTCGGCGGCTTTACGGCACATCAATTCGCCGAGAAGCGCCTGCCGACGATCGAAGAGCTCAATACCGTAGCGCCGGATACGCCGGTGTTCCTCCTGCATCTTTATGATCGCGCACTTCTCAACGCCGCGGCGTTGCGCGCTGTTGGTTATACTAGGGACACGCCGGAGCCACCGGCGGGCGAGATCGTGCGTGACGCGCGCGGCAATCCGACAGGGCTATTGTTGGCCAAACCGAACGCCGCGATCCTATACGCCACGTTGGCCAAGGGTCCGAAGCTGCCGTTCGACTACCAGGTCAATTCGACGCGTCATTTCATGCGCGAGCTCAATCGGCTCGGGCTCACCGGCGCCATCGACGCCGGCGGCGGCTTTCAGAACTATCCGGAGGATTACGCCGTCATCCAGAAACTCGCCGACGCCGGCCAGCTGACGATCCGCCTTGCCTATAATCTTTTCACGCAAAAGCCGAAAGGCGAGAAGGACGATTTCCTGAACTGGACGAAGACCACGACGTACAAGCAGGGCAGCGATTACTTCCGGCACAACGGCGCCGGTGAGATGCTGGTATTCTCGGCGGCCGACTTCGAGGATTTTCGCCAGGCGCGTCCGGACATGCCGCCCGAAATGGAGCCCGAGCTTGACGAGGTGGTGCGGATCCTGGCGCAGAACCGCTGGCCGTGGCGGCTGCATGCCACCTACGACGAGACGATCTCGCGCGCGCTCGACGTGTTCGAGCGCGTCAACCAGGATATTCCGCTCGAAGGGCTGAACTGGTTCTTCGATCACGCCGAAACGGTTTCCGATGAATCAATCGATCGCGTCGCCGCGCTCGGTGGAGGCATCGCCGTGCAGCATCGCATGGCCTACCAGGGCGAATATTTCGTCGAGCGCTACGGTCCGGGCGCCGCGGAAACGACGCCGCCGATCGCGCGCATCATCAAGGCCGGCGTCAAAGTGTCGGCCGGCACCGATGCAACGCGGGTTGCGTCCTATAACCCTTGGGTTGCGCTCGCCTGGCTTGTCACCGGCAAGACCGTTTCGGGCCTGCGTATCTACCCCACGCGGAACTGCCTCGACCGCGAGACCGCGCTGCGGATGTGGACTGAAAACGTCACCTGGTTCTCCAACGAGGAAGGCAAGAAGGGGCGGATCGCGGTCGGCCAGTTCGCCGATCTGATGGTGCCTGATCGGGACTATTTCGCGTGCGCCGAGAATGAGATCTCCGACACGACCTCCGACCTCACCATTGTTGGTGGAAAGGTGGTCTATGGTGCAGGCGCATTTGCCTCCCTCGACGAAGGCGGCCCGCCACCGGCGATGCCTGAGTGGTCGCCGGTCCGCACCTTCGGTGGCTACGGAGCTTGGGCCGATTCGAAAAATGCCGGCCAGTCGGCGTTCGATCGCACGCTTGCGATGACCTGCAGCTGCGCGAATGCATGCGGCATCCATGGCCATAATCACGCAATCGCTTGGTCGGGCAAGTTGCCAATTGCAGATCTGAAGTCATTCTGGGGCGCGCTTGGTTGTGCTTGCTGGGCGGTATGACATGTTGCGGTACGGCGGAATGAACTGCGCGCGTTTAATGGCAAGAGGGAAGGCAGTTATCGACAGGTCGACTTTGGTGTTACTGATCGTTGTGATGCCGGTCGTTGCGCACGGCGCCGACCGGCCCGACTGGGCCTTTCCCGTCGCCGACAGGATTCAGCCAACTTCGCAAGATGAGGACCAGCCGAAAACCTTAACGGGCAGCACCAAGTCCTACACACAAAAGCAGATCGACGATTTGAAAAATCCGCCGGATTGGTTCCCCGACATGCATCCGCCGATGCCGTCGGCTGTCGCGCAAGGTACTGCGACGTTCGCGTGCGGCTCCTGTCATCTGCCGGTCGGCACCGGTCACGATGAGTCCGCTTATCTTGCGGCGCTGCCTGCAACCTACATCGTGCGCCAAATGGCGGATTTCAAAAGCGGCGCCAGGAAGGGTTTTGGCAACATGCCGGCCATCGCCCAGGCGCTTAGCGACGCCGACGTCCAATCGGCAGCCGCATATTTTTCTTTGCTCGCCGCGCGGCCCTGGATTCGTGTCGTTGAGACCGACACGGTGCCAAAGACTTATGTCAATCCCGGCAACATGCGACTTGCGCTGCCAAATGGCGGCACCGAGCCAATCGGAAGCCGCATCGTCGAACTCCCCGAGAACGAGGCGGCGGCGGTTGCGCGCGATCCACGATCCGGTTTTGTCGCCTATGCGCCGCCGGGGAGCATTGCCAAAGGCCGGGCTCTTGTGACGACCGGCGGCGGGGAAACCACCGCCTGCGTCATCTGCCACGGTCCGGCACTAAAGGGCGTCGGTGCCACGCCCGCGATCGCCGGCCGGCACACCGGCTACATGGTGCGCCAGCTTTACTTTTTCCAAGACGGCAGCCGGTCCGGACCCGCGGAGGCGCTGATGCACAGCGTCGTGCAAAAGCTTACGATCGACGACATGCTGGCCATTGCGGCCTATGTCGCCTCGCGTGAACCGTAGCGGAACCCACGATGGCAAATAACCCGGCCAGGCACGATCACGAGGATAAAACCATGACACGCTCCATGACACATCCAGTGCCGAGCAAGAACGAACAGGTGGCAGGCAATGGCCTCCTGCACCGGCGCGCGCTGTTGGGGCGCGGCGTCGCTTTAGCCGGCGCCCTGGCAACGGGCGCGGGACTGAACGCGGCCGGCGCCGCCGCCGAGCCTCTTGCCGAGCCGGACTGGGGCCTCGCGCCGGGCGACCCGGTGCCCGCCTATCAGGTGCCGTCGAAATTTGCCAAGAACGTCGTGCGTACGCTCTCCAATCCTAACTTCGAGCCGCGCACCTCACAGTCGCGCGCGCCGCACCAATTGCTCGACGGAATGATCACGCCGAATGGCGTGTTCTTTACCATCGTCCATGACGGCGTTCCGAACATCGATCCAAGCGCGCATCAGCTTTTGATTCACGGCCTGGTCAAACGCCCGCTGATTTTCAGTTACGAGGCGCTGCTGCGCTATCCGATGACATCGCGCATCGCCTTCATCGAATGCGGCGGCAACAGCGCGGGGTTGTTTTCGCCCCAGCCGCTGCAGGCGGACGTGCAGGCTTTGCATGGGCTGGTCTCCTGCGCCGAATGGACCGGCGTCATGCTCTCGACGCTGCTCGACGAGGCCGGCATCGATCCGAAAGCGAAATGGTTCATCGCCGAGGGTGCCGACGCGGCGCACGTGATGCGCAGTGCGCCGCTCGCCAAGGCATTGGATGACGCGATGATCGTGCTTTATCAGAACGGCGAGCCGCTGATGCCGGGCAATGGCTATCCGATGCGCCTGTTGCTGCCGGGCTATGAAGGCAACATGAACATCAAATATGTGCGGCGGATCAAGCTTTTGCCGGAGGCCGCCTTCAGCTATTGGGAATCGCAGGTTTACACCGAGCCGCTGCCGAGCGGTAAAGCCTACCAGTTCTACTTCGTCAACGAGGTCAAATCCTTCATCACCAAACCGTCGCCGGGCCTGTCGTTGCAGCAGCCGGGCTATTACGAGATTTCCGGTCTCGCTTATTCGGGCAAAGGCAGGATTGCCAAAGTTCTGGTCTCCGCCGACGGCGGCCAAAGTTGGGGGGAGGCCGCGTTGCAACAGCCGGTGCTGAGCATGGCATTCACGCGCTTTCGCATGCCCTGGCAATGGAATGGCGGCCCAGCCATTCTGCAAAGCCGTGCTTGGGATGAAGACGGCAACGCGCAGCCGACGCGGGCGCAATTTGTTGCCGCGCGCGGCGAGCTGCCTTCGGTGCCGCCACTTTTGGCCTTTGAAAACCATCATTACAACGGGGTCACGAGCTGGGCGGTCGACCAGAAAGGGCAGGTCACACATGCGTATGCATAGCGCCGTTCTTGTATCTGTGCTGTTCTCCCTCACGCTTGCCCCCGGCGTCGTGTTCGGCGCGGGCCCGAACCTCGGCAAGCCGATCAGTCCAGCCGACTTTGCGCCCTGGGACATTGACACCGAGCCCAGTGGGGCGGGGTTGCCGGCGGGCGGTGGCACGTCCGATCAGGGTGCCGCGATTTTTGCCGATAACTGCGCCGCGTGTCATGGCGATGGCGGCAGAGGCGCCACCACCACGACGAGCGGCGCACCGGCCGCCCCGCCGGTGGTCAGCGACGTCAAGCGAAACGGTATCGACGACACTACGCTGTCCATCGCCAATTACTGGCCCTACGCCACTACGCTGTTCGATTACATCAAGCGCGCCATGCCGTGGACGTCGCCGCGAACGCTGACCGACGATCAAGTCTACGCGTTGACCGCTTACATCCTGGCACAGAACAAATTGATCGATGCAAAACAAGTCATCAACGCGCAAACGCTACCTAAAGTGCAAATGCCCAACCGGAACGGATTTATCCCTCGGTTCCCTGAAAGGATGCCGCCTGGATAGCGGCGTGGCGCTATGAATACGAGGCCTTCACAGAATGCCCAGCGAAAGCTTTTCTTGGATTTCCTGCTGGTTTATCCTCCCAAGGAGGCAATCGGAATTGGCGGAGCTTGATGACGATGGATCAGCAAGCGAGCCCGAACACGGATGCATTGACCGACAATAAGGTCGAGAACCGTTCCGCCGCGGCGAGAAAGCCAATTGTTCGGAACGTCGCCGCCAGCCGGGTCTTTGCCGCCATCCGGGTCGTTGCCACCATCCGGGTCTTTATTCTCGTTCTGATCGGCGCCCTGGTTCTCGTCGTCGCCCGCGAATGGGACGGGTGGGTTGGATCGGCCGTACTGCAAAAAACCGACGATGCCTACCTTCAGGCTGATACGACACCACTCGCTGCCAAAGTACCCGGCTACGTCAAGCTCGTGCGGGTGCAGGACTTCCAGCGGGTTCGCGGAGGCGATGTCTTGGTCGAGATCGTGGACGACGACTACCGCGCCCAGCTCGATCAGGCTCAGGCCAATGTCGACGCCGCCGGAGCAGCGATCGAAAACATCGAACAACAAAAGCGTTTGCAGGAAACACTGGTCAAACAGGCCGAGGCCGAAATCGCGTCGAGCGAGGCGGACGTAACTCGCTATCATCTGGAAACCGTCCGCCAACAGAATCTTCTTACGGATAAATATGCCGGTACGCCGCAACTCGTCGAACAGGCCGTCGACAACGAAAAGCGCGCTACCTCCAGTCTTGCCCTCAACCAAGCCAAGCTGGATCAGCAGCGTCAACAACTCAACGTCTTGGAGAGCCAGAAGGCGCAAGCTGCCGCGGCGCTGGAGGGACAAAGGGCTGCAAAAAATCTGGCGTCGATCAATTTGGGCTACACGCGGATAGTCGCCCCTGTCGACGGCATGGTGAGTCAACGCCTGGTGCGCGCCGGCCAATATCTCAGCGTCGGCACGCAGGTGATCTCGCTGGTGCCGCTGCCCAATGTATGGGTCATCGCCAACTACAAGGAAACGCAAATGACCAATATACGTATTGGCCAAAAGGCGCGCGTCACCGTGGACGCTTTCCCCGGCAAGGTCCTGCATGGTCAGGTCGACGGCTGGTCGCCGGCGTCGGGCGCCGAGTTTGCGCTTTTGCCGCCCGACAATGCGACCGGCAATTTCACCAAGGTGGTGCAGCGAATTCCCGTGAAGATCGTGCTGGACTATGATCCGTCGCTGGCCGACCTGTTGCGGCCCGGCATGTCGGTGATCGCAACGATCGACACCAGTTCGAAACTTCCCGATCCTGGCGTCAGCACCAAATAGCCACGGAGATGGGCGCAGTGCGGCAGTTTGCCTGGCGCTTGGTTGGAAATCGCGCGTCAGCGCGCGCTGGCGCACCGCCGCAGGCCCTTTGTCATCCTGACGATCGTGCCGCGCACGCGCGCCCAGCTGTTTCGGCGCGGCCGTTCGTCGGCGTGCTCGCCGTGCTGGTAGGTGCCGTTATCTCGACACTGAACAGTCGCATCACTACCTTCGGCCTCGCCGATGTTCGCGGTGCGGTCCATGCCGGCTTTGACGAGGGCGCCTGGATAACAACGGCATTCACCGTCGGGCAAATGATGATTGGGCCGCCTTCGGCTTGGCTGGGCGGCGTATTTGGTCCACGGCGGGTTCTGACAGTCTCGGTCGTCGTCTTCGGGATCTCAAATTCGCTGCTGCCGTTGTCGCCGAGCCTGGGCTACGTCTTCGTCTTCCAGGCGATCAGCGGGTTGGCATCAGGCACCTTTATTCCGCTCGCGATCGGCTTCGTCGTGCAGAATTTGCCGGCACGACTCGTGATCTATGGGATTGCCGCCTATTCGCTGAACCTGGAACTGTCGCTCAATATTGCCGCTTCGATCGAAGGTTGGTTCGACGACTATTGGTCGTGGCAATGGATATTTTGGGACACGGCTTTACTCAGTCCGCTGATGCTTGCCTGCGTTGTCTTCGGCATGCCGCGCCAACCGGTAAACCGCGCGCTCCTGAAGACCGCGGATTGGACCGGCATGCTCTACGCCAGTTTCGGTTTCAGCCTGCTCTATGCCGGCCTCGATCAAGGCAATCGGCTCGACTGGCTGAACTCGGGACTGATCAACGCGCTGCTGCTTGGCGGCACTCTTATGCTCGTTGTCTTCGTCGTACATGAGCTTACTTACAAACGGCCGTGGATCAATTTGCGCTTCGCGGCCAGGGGCAACATGCCATTGCTGTTTTTCTTTATTTCGTTCTTTCGCTTCACCATTCTTTCGACCTCGTACATCATTCCGCAATATCTGGTGACGGTGCAGAATTACCGCGCGATTGAGATCGGCGGAGCGTTGAAGTGGGTCGCGCTGCCGCAATTCCTTTCCGCGCCGGCCGTGGCGACGCTTCTTCGCTTTGTTGACCCCAGATTGGTCATGGCGTTCGGCTTTGCGCTGGTAGGCTGCGCGTGTTTCATGGCCGGGCAACTTACCCATGACTGGGTCAGCGACGACTTCTTGCCTTCGCAGCTTCTTCAGGCGGTGGGGCAGTCGTTCGGTCTGACCTCGCTGGTTTGGTTCAGCTTGAAGCACTTGGAACCGAGTGAGATATTTACCTTTGGCGCATTCCTGCAAACCGCACGGCTGTTCGGCGGGCAACTAGGCGCTGCCTTCGTCCAAACGTTCGTGCGTGTCTGCGAGCAGATCTATTCCAATCTCATCGGCCTCCACGTCGATGTCGGCTCGCTACTAACAAACCAGCGACTGGAGGAATATGCGAGATCCGTCGCCGGCCGCTCCGTCGGCGACCCGGAAGCTGCGGCGCGCGCGACTGCCCTTCTCGCGCGCGCGGTGCAGAACCAAGCCTATGTGCTTGCCTACATTGACGGCTTCATGGTGCTCGGCTTTGCCGTCATCGGCGCGCTCTTGCTGATGCTGTTGCTGCGCGACCCACCCGCGCTTGTTGACCAGTCGGCGGCACGAAAGTGACCGCAACCGCATTTTTGAAGCAACTCAGACTTTCTAATTGCTCTAACGAGCGTCGCGCCAGCAACTGCCCGCTGAGCCGAAATTGCTGCGACGCCAAAACGACGCGATTGGTCCATCGCGTCATTTCGCGGCAATGCAGCAAACGGTCGCTTTCGGGGTGTGCGTTCAACGGGTCAGTGCAACACCGCTTGTAGTCTATCGGCTGGCGTTTCGAAGCCCAAGGTCCTTCGCGGTCGTTGATTGAGCCGCAGAGCAATCGCGTTCAGATATTTCTGAGAGATGCGCGAGAAGTCGGTTTCTCTCGGGAAGTACTGACGCAGCAGGCCATTCGTGTTCTCGTTTGAGCCGCGCTGCCAGGGACTGCGCGGATCACAGAAGTAGACCTGGACGTTGGTGGCAACCGTGAAGCGCTTATGGGCATGGGAATGGAGGCGGGGCGGTTCTCTTGAACGCGCCGAAGTGCTCCATCAGCCTGTCAAGTTAGCACCTGCGCCTTCGTTCCCAGCACCAAGTTCTTCGATTCCGCGATGAAGCGATCGATCACGGCAGCAAGCGTTGGATCTTCCATCTGCTGAAGTCCATCCGGCCGTTTGAGCTCGGCTTCGCGTTTGACGATCCAGGCATTGGCAGCCTGTTTGCGATCGAAAGTTTCTGCTTCGCGGTGGACGATAACGCCGCCTTTCTTGATGACGATCTGGGCGGTGAAGGCCTTTGGGCCGTCTTTGCCAGTTCGTCCTCCTATCGGGCCCATCGGGGTCCCGGTATCATCTTGATGTGGAACGGATTTTGCTGTTTGTCGTACTGATGTCTGTTGGGAGTAGTCAGTTCGTCGTACCGCCGGACGGTTCTTGTCGTACTTTGTCGGACTTTCGGACCCAGTCGGCCCTGTCGATTCCCAGTTCGGTCCCATCGAGGTCTTTTTGGTACGACATTTTTGGCCAAAAGTACGACGCCGTCGGACCATAGACGCGAAACAGGTCAAAATCGACCAAAACGAGACGGAAATCGGTACGACGCTGAAGTGATGAAAAGTAATCAAAATGACGAAAATAAAAGGAAAATCACCGCCCAGTCGGGCGTGGCGCTTCTCAGTCGCTCCGATGATGGAATGGACCGACCGGCATTGCCGGTTCTTCCATCGCCTGCTGACGCGGCGCGCGCTGCTCTATACCGAGATGCTCACGACCGGCGCGGTGCTGCACGGCGATCGGGCGCGGCTGCTGCGTTTCGATGCGGCCGAGCATCCCCTCGCGCTGCAGCTTGGCGGTTCGGAGCCGCGCGCGCTTGCGGCTTGCGCGCGGATCGGCGCCGATCTGGGCTTCGACGAGATCAATCTCAATGCCGGCTGCCCTTCGGATCGGGTGCAGGACGGCCGCTTCGGCGCCTGCCTGATGGCGGAGCCGGCGCTGGTCGGCGATTGCGTGGCGGCGATGAAAGCCGCGGTGTCTATTCCCGTCACCGTGAAATGCCGCATCGGCATCGACGAGCAGGATCCGGAAGCGGCGCTGGAAACGTTTGCACAAAATATCGAGCAGGCGCGCGCCGACGCATTGATCGTGCATGCGCGCAAGGCTTGGCTGAAAGGCTTGTCGCCGAAAGAGAACCGCGAAGTGCCGCCGCTGGATTACGCGCGCGTCTACCGGCTCAAGGCCGCGCATCCGCAGCTCACCGTCGTGCTCAACGGCGGCGTCGCCGGCGTCGAGCAGGCGCTTGCGCATCTGCTGCACGTCGACGGCGTCATGATGGGCCGCGCCGCCTATCAGGAGCCGTGGCGGCTGATCGCGGTCGATCCGCTGCTGTTCGGCGAGGACGCTCGGTTCAACTCGCCGAAACAGGCCGCCGCCGCGCTCGCCCCCTATATCGAACGCGAAATCGCGAACGGCACGCGGCTGCACGCCATCACCCGACACCTCCACGGCCTGTTCCGCGCCGTGCCCGGCGCGCGCGCTTACCGCCGGCATCTCGCCGGCGCCGCGGCTTCGCCGCAAGCCGGCGCCGAATTTCTCGCCGCGGCGCTCGCTCGTGTTGGGGACCAAGTCCTAGACAGCGACCGGGAATTGGCGCACATCGCCGCATAGCTTGAGCCGTCATGTCCGGGTAACGGCAAAATGATTCTCGGCGTTCCGTTGAGCGAGCTGCTCTGGCTCGCGCTGGCCATCGTCGTCGGCGGCGTTATCACCGGATTGCTCGCCGGCCTGTTCGGCATCGGCGGCGGCGCGGTCATCGTGCCGGTGCTCTACGAGGTATTCCGCATCCTCGACGTGCCCGACGCGGTACGCATGCAGCTTTGCGTCGGCACTTCGCTGGCGATCATCGTGCCGACGACGATCCAGTCCTATCTCACCCATCGCGCCAAGGGACTGGTCGTTCCCGGCGTGCTGCGGCTATGGGCGTTGCCGGCGGTGCTCGGCGTCGCCTGCGGCGCGGCGATCGCGTATGTCGCACCGGCCGCCGTATTCAAGATCGCCTTCGTGGTCATCGCAACCTTCATCGCGACGAAATTTCTGTTTGCCGGCGACCGCTGGAATCTCGGCACCGATCTGCCCGGCCCGGTGCCGATGCGGCTCTACGGCTTCGTCATCGGGCTCACCAGCTCGCTGATGGGGGTGAGTGGCGGCTCGCTGTCCAACATCGCGTTGACGCTTTACGGCAAGTCCATTCACCAGGCGGTGGCGACTTCGGCGGGGCTCGGCGTGCCGATCACCATCGTCGGCACGCTCGGCTATATTCTGGCCGGGCTGCACGACCGCGCGCTATTGCCGCCGCTCTCACTCGGCTTCGTGTCGCTGATCGGGGTTGCGATCATGGCGCCGGTGTCGAGTTTCGCCGCGCCCTATGGCGCGCGGTTGGCGCATCGCCTGTCGCGCCGCACGCTCGAAATCGCGTTCAGTAGTTTTCTTTTGCTGATCTCGGCGCGCTTCCTGGTCAGCATTTTTTACGGATAGCCTTTTTAAGGATAGCCATTTTAAGGATAGCCATTTTAAGGATAGCCGTGCAGCACCAAGCGGTCGCCGCTGACTTGCCAGCTTTGCAGCCGGTTGAGGAAGCTCATGCCCAGGAGACTCATCTTGAGCTGGCCGGGCTGCACCACCAGCGCTTCCACCGAGCGCTCGACCAGGCCGCCGATGGCGATGCGATCGAGCGTAACGGGAGCGGCGCGCGCGCGGCCGTTGGCGGTGTCGATATTGACCGTGTAGTTGAGCACTTCGAGCGGCAGGCCCGCCGCCTTGGCGTCGTCGCGGGTGAGCACCACCGAGCTGGCGCCGGTATCGAGCACCATGGCGACGCGGGCGCCGTTGATCTGGGCGGCGACGGCAAAATCGCCGCCATTGCCGCGGCCGATCTCGACGCTCCTGCCATGGGACACCACGTGGCCAGGCACCAGCACGACCAGCACCCGGTCGGCGACCTCGTGCAGTTCGAAGCGATAGGAATAGGCGACCACCAGGACGAGCCCGACCACGACCCATAACAGCGCGGCGGTGATGGCTTGCGAAAAACGCTCGCGGAACATGGTCAGCACCGCGCCGCAGAGGAACACCAAAATCAGGATTTTGTAGGCCAGCGAGCCGAAATCGCCGGTCGAGAGCGGGCCGACCGTGCCGTCGCCGTTGCGCGCCAGGATGATGAGAATGGCGATCAAGAGGCCGATCAAAAGCAGCAACAGGAGGCGATGGCGCACGGCGACTGACCTTCTACGGCGTGGCAGAAGCGGTTTTTTGCGCGCCGTTTATCGCCAGCGCCGCGAGGCGCGACGGCAATTGCGCAACGATTCGCGCGCGCTCGGCCGGAGCCAAATCGATCCAGCGCCCGATTTCATCGAGCGAGCGGCCGCAGCCGATGCACAGACCTAGCGCCGGATGCACCACACAGACCCGATTGCAAGGTGTCTCGATATTGGCTTCGGCGCGGGCCATGCACGGTCTCGGCGGGAATAGCGCGGCAC
>Ga0307476_10000476_pt1 | contig 31741 bp, 28 predicted proteins | sample atmos_gasesECM2C_2_FD_203314 | JGI IMG/M metagenome (GOLD analysis project Ga0307476, IMG submission 203314) | Hardwood forest soil microbial communities from Morgan-Monroe State Forest, Indiana, United States - atmos_gasesECM2C_05 | ecosystem: Environmental > Terrestrial > Soil > Temperate...
AACAAAATCTCTGGTGAAGATCTACGCCAACGTGGATCATCTCGTGCCTCCTTCAGGGCTTGTGCTTCGAGCACGTACTCTACCCTTGGAGGCACGCCTTTCTCCTCTTCATTACATCTGAGCGAAGTGAGTGCTGCGCGAAGCGCAGCACTCACGCAGCCGAAAGCCTGCCCTGAGCTTGCCGAAGGGGACCCCTACTACCTCTCGAGTTCCCGATGCAGCCTCAGGGAGTTCTCCCTGGATGCTTCGTCAGCGTCGTAAGAACGCCCTTCTGCGCTCCTACCACCGCAAGCAGTGCAGGGATCCTTCGACTCCATTTCTCTCGCGCGAAGCGCGAGACAAATTCCGCTCAGGATGACAGCACTAGTGGAAGCGCGGGCCTCAAATATCCGTCGAGCTTCATTTCGCAGAGAAAAACAAGAACTAGGAAAACAAAGAACTAGGGGAAACAAGGCCGCGGCTGCTCGCCCTAGGGAGATCTGCTGAAAACCTCATAAATTTGTCATCCTGAGCGAAGTGAGTGCTGCGCGAAGCGAAGCACTCACGCAGTCGAAGGACCCCTATACCTCTCGAGTTCCCGCTGCTGCCTCAGGGAGTTCCCTAGATGCTTCGTCAGCGTCGTAAGAACGCCCTTCTGCGCTCCTACCACCGCAAGCAGTGCAGGGATCCTTCGACTCCATTTCTCTCGCGCGAAGCGCGAGACAAATTCCGCTCAGGATGACAGCATTAGTGGAAGCGCGGGCCTCAATATCCGTCGAGCTTTATTCCGCAGAGAAAAACAAGACTAGGAAAACCAGGGCTGAAGCAAAAATCGATGTCATTCCGAACTGGGCGGAACGCCCGGTGAGAGCCTGCCCTGAGTGCATCATGGGCCTTTGGCCCACCAAAGCAACATGGAACTCCGCGGTTTCCTATCCCATTGAAAATACATGGATGCGCAAGCGGAGTTTCGACAGAGCGAAGCCGAAGGGACCTCAATCTCAACCGGCATAGAGCGTCAGCCAAACGCGCCAGCAAATTTTCGGTAAACTCGCAAAAGCGAAAACCAAGAATGCCCCGCGACCCCCAATCCCAAGTCCGCCGCCACATGGTCGACTCCCAACTCATCTCCCGCGGCATCTCCGACCCGCTTGTGCTCGATGCCATGCTGCGCGTCCCTCGCCACGAATTCGTCTCCGCCAGCAATCGCGCCCAGGCCTACGAAGATCATCCTCTTCCCATCGGCGACGGCCAGACCATCTCGCAGCCTTATGTCGTTGCCCTGATGCTCGAATCGCTTCAGCTCACCGCAACCGACACCGTCCTCGAAGTCGGCACCGGCTCCGGATACGCCACCGCACTTCTCGCCGAACTCGCCGCCAACGTCTTCTCCATCGAACGCCACGCCAGCCTTGCCGCGAACGCCCGCGCCGTTCTCGCCTCGCTCGGCTATACCAACGTCCGCGTGTTCACCGGCGATGGTACGCTCGGCCTTCCCGATTACGCTCCCTTCGACGCCATCCTCGTCTCTGCCGCATCGTTCGACGTCCCACCCGCCCTGCTCTCCCAACTCCGCGAAGCCGGACGCCTCATCATCCCCGTCGGCTCTCCCGACTCCCAGCAGCTTCACCTGATCCGCATCATCAACGGCGAGCCGGTCGTCTCCCTCCGCGACCCCGTCCGCTTCGTCCCCCTAATCTCCGCCCCCGAATAAAAGCGCTCCCCCAAAGTGTTTGTCATTCCGAACATGCCCGAAGGGCAGGTGAGGAACCTGCTGTTTCCAGCCATGCAACCGCCGTCCGCCAATCAAGCGAAATTCAAAACCTTAGGAAATTCAAAACCTATTGGCGTCATCCTGAGCGAAGCATGATTGTCCGAAGGACAATCATGCGCAGTCGAAGGATCCCTATAACCCGCACCGCACTAAACGTCTTAGGATTTCCTTTCCACAATCACCGAAATTCAAAACCCTAGGAAATTCAAAACCCTAGGAAATTCAAAACCCTAGGAAATTCAAAACCTTAGGAAATTCAAAACCTTAGGAAATTCAAAACCTTAGGAAACCCAACATAGATGCTTCTCGACGAAAACATCGGACCGTGAAGCATACAAAAAGAAACCAGAAAGAAAAACAGTGGTGGCTCAGCTTGGCTTACGCGCTGGGCCGGTTGTGCGGGCCACTGACCACTGACTACTGACCCTAACTCCCGCCCCAATGTTCTACAATCCCCTCAGTGCCCATCCTCCGCAACCTCCGCGTCACCCTTGAAATGATCAAGTGGGAGCACTCCATCTTCGCTCTCCCGTTCGCCCTCTGCGGAGCCATGCTCGCCGCCTCTGGCCTTCCCACCGCTCACCAACTTCTCTGGATCGTCATCGCCATGGTTTCCGCCCGCTCCGCCGCCATGGCCTTCAACCGCCTCGCCGACTCTGCCATCGACGCCGCCAACCCTCGCACCAGCGCGCGCGCCTTGCCCGCCGGCCATCTTTCCCCAGCCTTCGTGATCACTTTCGTCGTCGTTTCTTGCGCCATCTTCATCCTCGCCGCGTCCCAACTGAATCGCCTCACCCTCTGGCTTTCTCCAGTCGCGCTCGCGGTTCTGCTCCTCTACTCCTACACCAAACGCTTCACTCGCTGGTCGCATCTCGTTCTCGGATTCGCCCTCGGCATCGCTCCCGCTGCCGCATGGATCGCCGTTCGCGGCTCGCTCGACCCTCGCATCCTTCTTCTCACCGCCGCCGTCACCTTCTGGGTCGCAGGCTTCGACGTTCTCTACGCCTGCCAGGATTTCGACTTCGACCGCGATGCCGGCCTCCATTCCATCCCCCGCTACGTCGGCATCCCCGGCGCCCTTTGGATCGCGCGCGCCTTTCACCTGATCATGCTTCTTCTGCTCATCGCCATGATCCCGGCCTTCGCCCTCGGCAAACTCGCCATCGCCGGATTACTCGCCGTGGTTCTTCTTCTTCTCTACGAACATTCCCTCGTCAAGCCCAACGATCTCTCTCGCCTCAACGCAGCCTTCTTCACCATGAACGGCGTAATCTCCGTAGTTTTCGCCGCCTTCCTGGCCGCCGACCTCCTCCTCAGGAAATAGCCGAGAAAATAAAAAAGAAATGAAGAATTTGGACGCAAAGAAGAACCATGTGAAAGAGAAGAACCATGTAGAGACAGCCGCCCCCGGCTGTCTGCCTCGCGAAGCGAGGCTGCCGCTCCACAGCTGTATCGGCTTATCTAGGGAAGAAGCGCCTTCAGCCGCACGGGTGTAAGCTAACCTCCGCACCACCCGTGCGTCCAAAATCTAGAAGGAACTAAATGAAAACATTCCTAACCCTGACTCTCGCATTCCTCTCACTCGCAGCGATCTCAACCCAGGCCCAAACCACCACCCCTCCCACACTCCTACCCGGCCTCGACCCCCGCTTCATCGACACCACCGCCGACCCTTGTGTCGATTTCTTCAAATACGCCTGCGGCAATTTCACCAGGCTCTATCCCATCCCCAAAGATCGCTCCTCCTACGGAATCGGCACCACCGTCGGCGAATACACCGAGTATGTCCTCCACACCATGCTTGAAAGCGCGGCCGTCGGCAGCGCCAGTCGCACTCCCAGCCAGCAAAAGATCGGAGACTTCTACGCCTCCTGCACCGACGCCGACGCGATCAATCAGCAGGGCCTCAAGCCTCTCGAACCCGAGCTCGCACGCATCGCCGCCCTGCGCAGCAAGGACGAACTCCCCGAACTGCTCGCCCACTATCAGTTGATCAACGTCTCTGCATTTCTTAACTTCGGCGAACAGCAGGAGTTCAAAGACGCCCGCAAGCAGATTGCCGTGCTCGATCAAGGCGGCCTCGGATTGCCCGAGCGCGATTTCTACTTCCGCACCGGAGACGCTGCCGAAAAAACCCGCTCGCAATATGTTCAGCACATCGCCAACATGCTCAAACTCATGGGCGAGCCCGAGTCGAAAGCTGCCGCCGACGCCCAACAGATCATGCAGCTCGAAACCGCTCTGGCCAAGCTTTCCATGGATATCACGTCGCAACGTGATCCTCACAACGTCTACCATCCGATGTCTTTATCGCAGCTCGCCGCGCTTGCTCCCGCGATCAACTGGGAACGTTTTCTCAAGGCCACCGGCGCTCCACCGATTTCCGAGTTGAACGTCGCCAATCCCGATTTTTTCAAGGGACTCAACACTCTCCTCGCTTCCACCGATCTCGAATTAATCAAAACCTATCTGCGCTGGCAGCTAATTCATTCCACCGACGGCCTGGTTCTGCCTCAAGCCTTCGACGATGAAAAATTCGACTTCTCTCGCCACAAGCTCGCCGGTCAACCCGAACAGCGTGCCCGCTGGAAACGTTGCGTGCGTGCCACCGATAACGCTTTGGGGCAGGCCCTCGGCCAGGTCTACGTCAACCAGGAATTTCCGCCCTCCAGCAAGCAAGCCACCGTGCAGATGGTGCATGACATCGAGGTCGCCATGAATCAGGATCTCGACACCCTCGATTGGATGAGCCCGGCCACCAAAGTTCGCGCCAAAGAAAAACTCCACGCCGTCGCCGATAAGATCGGTTATCCCGACAAGTGGCGCGATTACTCCAATCTGTCCATCGTCCGCAGCGACGCCTTCGGCAACAACCAGCGCGCCATCGAGTTTGAAAATCGCCGCCAGTTGGCAAAAATTGGGCAGCCCGTCGATCGCAACGAGTGGGACATGACTCCACCCACCATCAATGCCTACTACAACCCCAGCATGAACGACATCAATTTCCCCGCCGGCATCCTGCAATCTCCCTTGTATGACCCGAAGGCAAGCGACGCCGAAAACTATGGCCACATCGGCGCCGTCGTCGGGCATGAACTTACCCACGGCTTTGACGATCAAGGCCGCCAGTTCGACGGCAACGGCAATCTTTCCGATTGGTGGACCGCCGAAGATGCCACCAAGTTCAAAGAGAAAGCCGACTGCGAGGTAAAAGAGTACGGAAATTTCTCCGTAGCCGATGACGTCAAGGTGAACGGCAAGCTCACGCTGGGAGAAAATACCGCCGACAACGGTGGCCTCCGCCTCACTTACATTGCCTTCCTCGCCGACGCGAAACGCAAAATGATCGACGTGGACCAAAAGCAGCAAAGCTACACTCCCATCCAGCAATTCTTTTTGGGCTACGGACAAAGCTGGTGCGGCGCAACCCGCCCCGAGCAGCTCCGCTTGCAGGTGCAGACCGATCCTCATTCGCCGCGCCAGTTCCGCGTCGACGGGGTCGTGCAGAACATGCTCGAGTTCGGTCAGGCCTTCGGCTGCAAGCCCGGACAGCCCATGATGCCCGTCAACCGCTGCCGCGTTTGGTAGAAAAAAATAAACGGGCATCTCTTACCCCCTGCGGTAAGAACGCCCGTTTCCCCATTCCCTCACTGTTGTCGGAGGGCCTGAAGAGCAAAAATTGCGTGAGCCGGCACAGATTGGCATCCCCGTGCTGGCCATCTCCCGTTCATCATGCCTAACGCGGCCAACGAACTTGTCAGCACTTTGTAAAAATTCTGCGTCAGCTCATAAGTTTGTCATCCTGAGCGAAGTGAGTGCTGCGCGAAGCGCAGCACTCACGCAGCCGAAAGCCTGCCCTGAGCTTGCCGAAGGGGACCCCTACTACCTCTCGAGTTCCCGCTGCTGCCTCAGGGAGTTCTCCCAGATGCTTCGTCAGCGTCGTAAGAACGCCCTTCTGCGCTCCTACCACCGCAAGCAGTGCAGGGATCCTTCGACTCCATTTCTCTCGCGCAAAGCGCGAGAGAAATTCCGCTCAGGATGACAGCACTGGTGGAAGCGCGGCCCTCAATATAGCCGTCGAGCTTCATTCCGCAGAGAAAAACAAGACTAGGAAAACCAAGGCTGAAGCAAAAATCGATGTCATTCCGAATCGGGCGGAACGCCCGGTGAGAGCCTGCCCTGAGCTTGCCGAAGGGAACCTGCTTTTCTATCACCCATCACAGCCGCTTCCTCTGAGGAAAGAAATCAAGAACTAGGAAAACAAAGAACTAGGGGAGACAAGGCCGCTGCTGCTCGCCCTAGGGGGATCTGCTAAAAGACCTCATAAATTTGTCGTCCTGAGCGAAGTGAGTGCTGCGCGAAGCGCAGCACTCACGCAGCCGAAAGCCTGCCCTGAGCTTGCCGAAGGGGACCCCTACTACCTCTCGAGTTCCCGATGCTGCCTCAGGGAGTTCTCCCAGATGCTCGTCAGCGTCGTAAGAAAGATCTCTAGGTTTTTTGTCATCCTTCGCGAGGCGAAGGATCCCTCCCTCAATGTTCACTGGTCAGCACTTTGTAAATACTATTTCTCTCGCGGCGGTTCTAAAGCTGATGCAGCGAAGTTTTCTCCGCAATGGGATGGTCGGTGTGGAAGTACTTCCGGTAGGCAGCGATCCAATCCTTTGAGATGTCCTGTTGCGCCGTCGCTAAATCGACATCGCTACGGCAAACCATTTCGTGCAGGCGTTCCTCCAGTTGATCTTTGACGTGGGCGTTCCATGCCGTGTCGTAATAGGGTTTCGGGCCACAGATTCCGAATGTCAGTCGCGCCCCCCAATTCCGGAGTGATGAGATAATCCACTTCGTAGGCTTCCGGCGCAGCCTTCTTTGCCTCCGCTTGCCCAAAGTCTCCTGAAAAACTGAACCATATCGCCGCCGAGAATATTCAATGGAGGATGAGCCGGTACAAAAGTAACTTTTGCGGGTTGCTTCACAGCAGCAAACTTGAAAGGGAACTCCCTTCCATCTTCATGGGACGAAACAAGACTTTGCGAAACAGGAATTGACGAAACAGGAATCAATTCAGGAATTAATGATGAGAGTGATGACAGGACTTGCCGGGCCGCTCGTTCTTGTCCTGTTTTCCGTCAGCCTCGCTGCCCAGAGCAACACCGGAGAACTCCGCCTCAAAGTCACCGACCCCGATGGCCTCGCCCTCAAAGCTACGGTAGAACTCTCCAGTGACGCCATCCAATTTCATCGCTCGTTCTCCAGCGACGATGTGGGCCTCGTCACCGCCCGCAATCTCCCCTTCGGCCTCTATCGCCTCAAAGTGCTGCACGAAGGTTTTGCCGCCTACGAAGGCTTCGTCGAAATTCGTTCCGCCCTGCCCACCGAATATCTCGTCAAACTCGGCATTGCCGCCCTCAGCACCGCCGTTCAGGTCACCGCACAAAATACTCTGCTTGATCCCGAACGCGCCGGCTCAGCCAACCATATCGATCAGAAGCAAATCGCCGATCGCCCTGCATCTCTTCCCGGCCGGTCGTTACAGGACCTGGTTAACTCGCAACCCGGCTGGCTCTACGAAGGCAACGCCGTCCTCCATCCCCGCGGTGCCGAATATCAAACCCAATTCGTCATCGACGGCATCCCCCTCACCGACAATCGTTCTCCCAGCTTCGGCCCGGAAATTGAAGCCGACGACGTCGACTCCCTCACCATCTACACCGCCGGAATCCCCGCCGAGTATGGACGCAATATGGGCGGCGTGATCGAAGTCAACACCTTGCGCGACGCCCATCCCGGTCTTCACGGCCAGACTGTTCTTTCCGGCGGCAGCTTCGACACTGCCGGCGCTTTCGCCCAACTTCAATACGGCTGGGGACACGACACCCTCGGCCTCAGCGCCTCGGGCAACGCTACCGCCCACTATCTCAACCCCGTGGTTCCCGAAAACTTCACCAACCGCGGCACCACCGGCGATTTCGCTCTCTCCTTCGCCCGCGACCTCACTCCCAAAGACCATCTCAGCTTCAGCGTCCGCCATGAACTATCGCGCTACGATCTTCCGAACGAGCTCGTGCAGCAAGCCGCCGGCCAGCATAATGTCGCCGACAATTTCGAAACCATGGGCATCATCGCCTATCAGCACATTTTCTCGCCCAACGTTCTCGCCGACTTTCGCGGCATGGTTCGGGACAACTCCAACGACCTGAATTCCAACGCCAACTCCACCCCAATCATGGCGTTTTCGCACAATTACTTCAAAGAGGGATACTTCAACGCCTCCGTCTCCGTCCATCATGGCCACCATGAATTCAAAGCCGGCGTCGATTCCGACAATAAATTTATTCACGAAAATTTCAGTGACGTAATTACCGGCAACCCCAACGATCCGGATTACCCCTTCGATCCCGGAACGCCCCTCACCTTCGCCTTCCCAGGAAATTTCCCCACCGAAGGTGTGCGCCCCGATCTGGAGCAAGCCGCCTACGTTCAGGATCTCATCCACTACGGAAATTGGACCGTCGCCGCCGGCCTCCGCTGGGACCACTATCAGCTTCTCGTCAATCAGAACGCTGTCAGCCCGCGATTCTCGGTCGCGCGTTTTTTTCCAAAAGCGAACCTCATCGTTCACGCTTCCTACGACCGCATCTTTCAGACCCCGTCGTTTGAGAACATTCTTCTTTCCAGCTCGCCGCAGGTTGTTTCGCTCGATCCCAGCGTCCTTCGCTTGCCGGTCGAACCCTCACACGGAAACTATTTCGAATTCGGCGCGACAAAAAGTTTTCTTAGCCAGCTCCGCTTCGACGCCAATTACTTCCGCCGCTACGTCAACAATTACGCCGACGACGACCAGATTCTCAGTACTGCCGTCAGCTTTCCTATCGCCTTCCGCAAAGCGATTCTCTACGGCGCCGAGGCCAAAGTCGAAGTTCCCCACTGGAACCGTTTTTCGGGTTTCCTTAGCTATTCGTACATTGTGGGCAACGCCTGGTTTCCCGTGACTGGCGGCCTTTTCCTCGGAGATGACGCGGTCAGTGCCACTACCCAACTCACCGGGCATTTCCCCGACTCCCAGGACCAGCGCAACACCGCCCGGGCCCGCATTCGCTATCAGCTAACCCAGCGTTTATGGATCGCCGGCGGCTCTGAATATGGCAGTGGCCTGCCTTTCGATTTTGAGGGAACCTACCAGCGGGCGCTGGCAGAGTATGGTCAAGCGGTTGTGAACCGCATCAACCTGAATAGCGGACGCATCAAGCCCACCCTCGCCATAGATACTACCTTCGGCGCTCAGCTCTACAAAACGGAAAAGCTCGCCCTGAACTTTCAAGCCGACGGAGAAAACCTGAACAACCGCCTCAACATAATCGATTTCGGAGGCCTCTTCTCCGGCAACGCCATAGGCCCCCCGAGAAGCTACGCCCTCCGCCTCGCCGCCACGTTCTAGATTTCATGTAGGGACAGCCGTCCTCGGCTGTCCGCCGGGCGCAGCCCGGCTCTTGCTCTCGGCGGTCTCCGCAGCTCACGCCCTCTTAAAATACTGCACCGCCCGCTCATGCTTCTTCGCCGCTGCCAGCGAAGAAAAAGTCCCTAGATTCTTCTTCTTCCCCGTCTTCGAATCCTTCTTCCGCGAATACAAACGATACTCCCCGGATTGTAGTTTGCGAATCATAAACAAAAAATGCCGCACTCCCATCCCCGGTTGGCGATAAAAGTGAGTCGCGATAGAAAAGAGTTGGCATCCTGACGACGGTTAGCAAAAAAAGGAAGTTCACTCCGATGCAGGCTGGCAAAAAGAACTGTCATCCTGAGCGAGCAATGATCGTCTGAAAGACGATCATGCGCAGTCGTAAGGACCCCTTTCCCTGGGATGCTGCGATAAGCCCCGCAAGGTGTTTCAATTGCCGACCCCTATACCACAAAATACTTCGCCCCCGGATGATGCACCACCAAAGCCGAAGTACTTTGCTCGGGTTCTAAAAGAAATCCCGACGTCAACCGCACCCCCACATTCTCCTCCGGCTTCAGCAGCACAAACAATTTCGTCTGATCCTCCAGGTTTGGGCACGCCGGATATCCAAACGAATACCTCGACCCACGATATTTCTGATGAAACAGATCGCGAATCGCCGCTGCATCCTCGCCCGCAATTCCCAACTCCTCCCGCATCGTCTTATGATGCAGCTCCGCCAGCGCCTCCGCCGTCTCCACGCTCAGCCCGTGCAAATACAAATATTTCGTATACTCCCCGCCCTCAAATAATTTCTGCGTCTCAACCGAAGCCTTAGCCCCAATCGTCACCAACGAAAACCCAATCACATCCATCTTCCCCGATGCCTTCGCCGCGAAGAAATCAGAAATACAAAGGCGCCTACCCTCCCTCTGCCTTGGAAAAGTAAACCGCAAAAGCTCTGCACCGCTCGTGTGGGGACGGGCGCCTTCGCCCGTCCATGCCAAGCGTAGCTCGGCAGCGCTCTTGCTCTCCACGCCATAGATGACGACATCATTCCCCTCACTCTGGCAAGGAAAATATCCATACACCACCTTCGGCTCAAACAACCCCGACGCCGCCACTTCCTCCTCAATCTTCTTCTTAATCGGACGAAACTTATCCTCCACCAGCCGCACATAATCCGCCTGGGACGCCGTCTTCAACTGCCACTGATTCTTGAACAGCGCAGTCTCATTGATATACGGAAACACGTCGCGCACATCGTACTTCTTCACGCGCACGCCCCAGAACGGAGGCCGTGGTATGTCCGGCGCATCCGTCACGACCACGCTCCGCTCCGCAAATACCGGACCAGTCTCCTCATCCACTGCCGCAGCCTTGGCGTATTCCTTCACCGTCCGCCCGTCGCGCAACCGCGTCTCCCGCGCCCCATCCTGCGTCACCAAATCTTCCATCACATGCAGCCCGGCAAACGCATCCTCCGCATAGAACACCGCGTTGGCATACTCCCGCCGCAAATCGTCTTCCACATACTTCCGCGTCAACGCCGCGCCGCCGCAAATCACCGGGAACTCCAGCTTTTGCCGCTGCAAATCCTGGATTACATACTTCATCTCCAGCGTCGATTTCACCAGCAATCCGCTCAATCCAATCGCGTGTGCCCCGTGCTCCTGCGCCGCGCTAATAATTTTGTCGCCCGGCTGCTTGATCCCAAGATTCACAACTTTGAATCCGTTGTTCGACAAAATGATGTCCACCAGATTCTTCCCAATGTCGTGGACATCTCCCTTCACCGTCGCCAGCACAATCGTGCCCTTCTGCGACCCGCCGGCTTTCTTCTCCATCTTCGGCTCGAGATATGCGACTGCCTGCTTCATCACGCCCGCCGAGTCCAGCACGGAAGGCAGCTGCATCTTGCGCGCGCCAAATAAATCGCCCACCGTCTTCATTCCATCGAGCAGCACCGTATTGATCAACTCCAGCGCCGAATAATCTTTCAGCGCTTCTTCCAGCAACTCCTCCAAGGATTTCTTACTCGCGCCCTCGCCGACAGACTTTTCCCCGTTGATGATCGCGTACTTCAGCTTGTCATCCACCGACAGCGTATCCACATGCGCGGTGGTCGAAGCCGTGGTCTTGCCCTTCAGCCCCGCGAAGTGATTCATGTATTTCTGTAGCGGATCGCCGTCCGACTCATCGCGGAAAATCAGCTTTCGCGCCAGTTCCACTTCTTCCTGTGGAATCTTGTACAGCGGATAAATCTTTGTGTAATTCACGATGGCCATGTCGAGCCCGTGATCCACCGCTTCATGCATGAACACGGAATTTAACACCCGCCGCGGATACGCATCGAGCCCAAACGAAATATTGCTCACGCCCAAAATCGTCTTTACGTTGGGCAACTCTTTCTTGATGCGCTCCACCGCCTTCAACGTCTCGATCCCCGCGCTCCGGTATTCCTCCTGCCCGGTCGAAATCGGCAACGTGAGCGCATCGAAAATCAGGTCCGTCCCATCCAGTCCATATTTCTTCGTGGCCAGATCGAAAATCCGGTGTGCGATCGCTGCCTTCTTCTCCGCCGTAAGCGCCATCCCGTCTTCATCGATGGTCAGCGCAATCACCGCTGCCCCGTAACGCTTCGCCATCGGCAGCACCAGCGACGTTCGCTTCTCGCCATCCTCCAGATTGATCGAATTGATGATCGCCCGTCCCGGAATCCGCTTCAGCGCCTCTTCCACCACATCGGCCTCGGTCGAATCCACCAGAATCGGCGCCGGAACCCGCGTCGCAATCCTCTCCAGAATCGCGGTGATGTATCCCTTCTCATCCTCGCCCACGATTGCGCAGCACAAGTCCAGCATGTGCGAACCTTCATTCACCAGCTTCTTCGCCAGGGCCAGGATGTCGTCGTATTTCTTCCCCTGCACCAACTTCCGGAAGTGTTCGACGCGCGTTGTCGTGTTCATCTCCTCGGCGACGATCAGCGGCTTCGGCTCAAGATCGAGCGGAACCGATGTGTATGCGCTCGACGCCGCGCCGGTTTTTTTCACTTCGCGCTTCGCCGGCTCTACTCCCCAAACTGCGTCCACCACCGCTTTCAAATGTACAGGCGTTGTTCCGCAACAGCCGCCGACAATCCGCACGCCGTAATCCTTCACAAAATGCTTGTGATACTCCGCCAGTTCGTCCGGCGTCAGCTTATAAACCGCGTGTCCACTTTCATTGAAAGGCAGCCCCGCATTTGGCAGCACCGATATTTCCTTCGTCGAATTCAGCGCCAAATAGCGGACCGCATCGTTCATTTCCTTTGGCCCAGTCGCGCAGTTCAATCCGAGTATGTCCACATCGAACGGCTCCAGCGCCGTGAGGGCCGCGCCAATTTCGGTGCCCAGCAGCATCGTGCCGCTTTCCTGCAGAGTCACCTGGACGGTTACCGGCAGCCGCTTGCCCGCCTTCCGCATCGCTTCCAGCACGCCGACCGTCGCAACTTTCGCCTGCAACAAATCCTGGCATGTTTCGATCAGTAAAACGTCGACCCCGCCCTCGATCAGCGCCGCCGCTTGCTCCTCATACGCCGCCGCCATCGCATCGAAGCCAATATGCCCCAACGACGGCAACTTCGTCGTTGGTCCCATCGACCCCGCCACAAAGCGCGGACGATCTTTAGTCGAAAACTGCTGCGCAACTTCCCGCGCCAGTTGCGCCGCCTTCACGTTGATCTCGTGCACCTTGTCGGCAAGTTCAAACTCGGTCAACACAATTCGCGATCCACCAAACGTGTTGGTCTCGACGATGTCGCAACCCACGCGAAAGAAATCCGCGTGGATGTCGCGAATAATGTCAGGACGGCTCAGCACCAGCACTTCGCTGCAGTTTTCCTTGTTCCAGTAATCATCCAGCGTAGGGTTGCGCGTCTGAATATTGGTTCCCATCGCGCCGTCATAGACGACCACGCGCTCTTTCACGGTTTGTAAAAAGTCAGCCATTAGTCTTCAGCTCTCAATCCTCTTCGGATACTAAGGTTTACCCTGTGTTCCCCAGTGACCTCTGTGTTGGAAGAATTTTGTAGTGAATTAAACTCTACCCAATCCAGCACCCAGGGACCAGTTACCCTCGGCTGCTAATGCACAAACGCCGGCCCCTGGAACCGGCGGCCGGCGTGTGATTGATTGGAATTCTCGAACTCTAACTCCCCGCAACCATCTCCTTGGGAGCCCCACCATCCACGTCAGCCTGGTTAAATATGACGTTGTCTCCCATGTGTGCTGGCCGGGGGGCCAGCATTTGCTCCTTGCGGTAAACCAGATTGCTCGCATTAAACGTCGCCAGCTCAAACCCATGCCCGTGCGTAATCGCATCGGTCGGGCAAGCCTCCACGCAATATCCGCAAAAAATACACCGGTTGTAATCGATGTTGTAGGTTTTGGCGTAGCGTTCGGCGCCGCTCACACGGTGTACGGCGGTGTTGTCGGCGGCCTCGATATAGATGCAATTCGAGGGACAGTTGGCGGCGCACAAGAAACAGGCTACGCACTTTTCCAGTCCGTTTTCGTCGCGTTGCAGGACGTGAGCGCCACGAAAACGGGCTTCGATGCGGGCGCCGCGCAGCGGACCTTTTCCGTCGGGATAATTTTCAACCGTCGTGGGCTGGAACATCTCCATGAAGGTGATGCTCATGCCCTTGGCGATGGCGGCTATGTTTTTCAGAACCGGCATTGCTCTTAGTATACCGTATGGCGAAAGTTGGGACGAACTGCGCCGCTTACGCCCTCTTCCCGTAACGGTAAAACGGCGAAATCTTTGGACTCTCGTGTGCCATTTTTGCTTGACTGGCGAACAGCGTGGGTCTAGAAAGGCGGCTTGGTGAGTACAACTTAAGAAAGGAGAACGAACATGGGAGCACAACCGATGCCCGTAACTCCGCCGCTCAGCCGGGGAGACGGAATTGAGTACAAAGCATATGCCCGCGCCTACGAGGACGGCGGCGCGGTACTTTCACTGATCGCCACCTGTTCCTATCCAATTGGGGATTACAAAATTTACTTCGAAGGCGGGCCCAAGCTCGACGAGTTTGAATTGCTGGAGAAAGCTCCGCAGATTGCGCCCCAGCTGGTGACTTATTACGTGGCAAGCTGGACCAGCGGGCAGCGTCTGGTGAAGCCGCCAACGCATGTTGAAATCCGGGATGCGCATGGCGACCATCGCGTCAAGGTCGAGTCGTGGGATTAGGCTTGGTCGATGAATCATGGGAGACGGCGAGCGCCGTCTCCCGATTTCCTAGTCGTAATTTTCCTGAGCTTTTCCCCCTAGCTATTTTACTCGTCTTGATTTTCTCCTCAGGGACTGAACTCGACGGATATGAGGCACTCTCTCACCACTACTGTCATCCTGAGCGGAATTTGTCTCGCGCGAAGCGCGAGACAAATGGAGTCGAAGGATCCCTACACCCTTTGCGATGGTAGGGGGCCCCAGAAAGGTATTCGCACGATATTGAGAGCACTTAGAGAAATTCCCTGAGGCGGATCGGCAGTCGAGGAGCAATAGGGGCCCTTCGGCTGCGTAAGTGCTTCGCGAAGCGAAGCACTTACTTCGCTCAGGGTGACAACCTTATGAGGTTTTCAGCAGATCCCCCTGGGGCGAGCAGAAGCGGCCTTGTTCTTTGTTTCCCTAGTCTTGATTTCTTTTCTCAGAGGAAGCAGCTGTGACGGGTGATACGAAAAGCAGGTTCCCTTCGACAAGCTCAGGGCAGGCTCTCACCGGATGTTCCGCCCGATTCGGAATGACAGCGGGAAAAGAAAAACACGAGCGGGGCCAGCCCCGGATTTTTCCGTCACTGTTTCAAGTAACGAAGCGCAACGCTTCCTGATTCAAAAATCTTTGACTCAACAAGTTTTAACCGCAATCTCTCCGGCAGGCTGACACCTTCCATCAACCGTCTCCCTTCTCCTACAACGACTGGCGCAACGACAAAACGATATTCATCCACCAGGCCAAGCTCTATCAGTTGTGAAGGAATGTCTACCCCACCGACTAAAATATCTTTGCCTTGTTCTTGTTTCAATTTTAGGATTTCGTCGCGAAGGTTCGTACGGACAATTCTCGTATTTTCTTCAGCGCTCACTAATGATTGTGAAAAAACAACTTTGTTTTTGGAGGCAAACGTTTCCGCAAATTCAATCGATGCTTTGTCCTCAGAAGGATCTTTTGCGACATCCGGCCAATAAGGAACCATCAATTGATAAGTTTTACGCCCATAGACGAGCAGGTCAACACCCCGCAGGAGGTTCGTATAATGTTCAAGTATTTTTTCATCGGCAATCATTTTGGTGTGGTCGACGCAGCCGTCCAGGGTAGTGTTGATTGCGAAGATTACGTTTCTCATTTGATTGTCCTGCCCCCTTTTATGTGCCAGTGCGTGTGAGAGTTTGAGGCTTTGCGCACTGGATCGTTCATTTTATAGTCGTGGCGCACAGGAAAAATCGACAGTAGGGTAGAGTCGTTTTTTTATTTCACTTCCTAGAGCCGGGGGCTGGCCCAGTTTCGTTAGATAACAATCACAACTAAGGCTGCCCCAGCTTTCCTTCCGTTGGAAAGCTCGGTACCACGGACCTCGACCGCGCCGCGAGATCTCTCACGATTGCGGGGAAACCTCGTGATGTGCTGGCCGCATAGTGCCCAGCTTTGCAAAAGAAGCAAAGCTGGGGCAGCCTCAATTGTGGTAGTTTCGGCAAAGCTGAGCCAGCCCCCGCCGTGACAGAAGGGGCTGGGTGTCAGAAAAACTCCCCTAAGTAGAAAGGAAAACTATTTTTTCTTCGCACGCCTCTTTACTGAATCCGCAAAAAACGTTTGTTTGTCCTTATATGTTCATGTGATAGCATTGCGAACCGAAAGGTCTCGCCATGAAGTGTAGCTATCAACTATTTTCCGCTCTGCTTATCGCCAGCCCGCTGTTATCGCCAATCGCTAAGGCAGATAGGTGCTCAGACGCTAGAGAAGCGGTTAAGGCTGCCCAAACTAGTCTCGCAAATGCGCAGAATAAACTTGGGGAACAGCCTTGCGTCGGCCCCGCACGTTTTGACTGCCAGCAGCAAATAGGTAGCGCCCAACAGCTACTCTGGAGTGCCGAAAATTACGAAAAGGTAGCTTGCGCCCCATCAAGCGAGAAGGCGACCTATCCACACTACGTCTTGTTGACAATTATTTACGCACCCCCTGGAAACCAAGGCAGCGTTACTTACGAGCAAGGTAGCACAACAGGAACATCTTTGGAATCCACCTCAGGTAACCTCGACGGCTATCAAGTTCAAGCAACGAGCCCCGTCACTAACTGGACGATCCAGGATGTCACAGAGTCCGATCAAGGCACTCTGACTGAGATAAACAAGACTACGGGCTTTCCGATATATCTCCAGTCTAATCAAGATGCCCTGGATCATGATCAGGATCAATTTTGGCTCTGGGTAAATCCGGAGTTGAATCTGTACTACATTAATCAGGTGCTCTCTGGCTACACATTGCAGCCATCAACGAATCAGTCGATGCGCGTTATACCTCTTATTGCAAGAGAGCTGAAAAACCCTTCCTCAATACCGCCAGACAAGAAGACCTATCTAACAAGGTTTGTTAATAGCGACTACACCGACATCTTAGCTAAGGACCCCTTCTTCTCTCCGACTACTCTGGATCTGAAGCGCTTCTATAGATTAGCTAGCGTGCAAGTGCAAGGCCCTGATCAGGCAGGCGATTTTCTTTCGGGCACTGGGCTACATTTGACTTCCGAGATTGTCAACGGGCAAATTACGGAAACTAAGGAGACAGTCCAATTCGCTATCTTGACCGGATTCACGTACGAAAACATTGGTATCATGGGGGGGCAGGTAGGCGGATGGGACTATGACAACAAGTACGAACAAACTATGGGCTCGACACAAGACATTATTTATGCGCCGTTGACCTCAACTATTGGGTACTATAAGCAATACGATGTTTATTTCGACTCAATTTTCTCATCATTTGCGTTTGTTCCTACTCCAGATGCGCCCAGCAAAGTCGTTATAAGCGGCAAAGTTCTGGATGCAGCAGGCCGGCGGGCACACGGCGCTACCGTGACTGTTAAAACAACCTCCGGCCAAACCACGGAATTGCTCACGAATGCCTTAGGCAATTACAAATTCTACGGGCCGAGCAATGCCGACCTGACAGTCTCAGTGTTTGGGCTGGTCAAGCCGGTTAAGACGAGCTCCGGAGTCACTACGCTAAATATTGATGGGGGCTTAAGACAGATAGTTCCCATCAGGGCTTCTCCAGTCTCACGACGTCAATGGAGGAAAGCCGAGGACCGTCCCTAGCCGTTCCCGTCTTCCGCTTTACACTATCTCTGTAATGAATGAGGAAATCAGGCTCGATTACGAAACAGTCGTTGAAGGGGCTGACCGACCTTGCTAGCGGTACCAAATAGAGGCTGCCCAGGTTTCCTTCTGTTGGAAAGCTGGGCAGCACGGACCTCAACCTCTGCAGAGTTAACCGTAATAGATGAGATAGTGCTCTGTCCGACCTCGATAATGTAATCCTCAGGATCGCGCATGTAGCATCGTACCCGCCCTCATCCTGTTATCGCATTAAATCGCGGCTAGCGGATGCGAGTTGTATCGCTCCCTTGTAGGCATTCTTAAAGCGCACCCGGATTAACCAGAAAATCAACATAATCAGTGGGAGTACGGTGAGAATTAAATACAACGTTGTGCTGAACAAAGCCGGGGACAGATGTTGGGCGAGACCCGCTTTCGAAAGCAATCTCAATGGGCGGTTTGAAGGTCCCATGAAAAACGACCCCGCAGCGATGAACAGCCCAAAGCACATGCGCCAGAGATGCCGCGCGATGCGCGCTGATCCAACGATACCGCCGCGCAGCAGCATGCGCACGTCCCCAGCGCCAGCCAGCAGCATCACGGAACCCATGAAGAAGGTCATTCCAACCGGGACTCCGTCTGGTGAAGGCGCTCCGCTACGGACAATTTTTATACCGTTCATCCAGCTGAGGATCCCCAGCGTCAAAGGAATCAGGAGCAAAATCCAATCGAAACGATTGGTTCCCCCATTTCTGCGCTTCGCGGTCAGCCATGCAGTTCCGATGAGATAAAAGGTTAGAATCCCACCGCCGATGTTGTTCGGTTGATGCCTCACGATGGCAAGGTACACTGCGAAGACGGCCATGGTGATCATGGATACGACAAAGACCTTTCCCGCCAGGGTGTGGCGAGAGGAACCCTTCCGGACGGACAGCGCCACGGTCCCGGATAGCAACCCTACGGTCCCTCCGCAGATATGAGCGATCAGTGTGGGTGAATAGTACATGGGCGCCTCTTGGTGAGTTATACGTGGAACCCAGCCCGAAAGTTGCATCCGAAGATTTCTATGCCACAATGTCTCCGTGCCACCCGCAAAGACCCAGGCCAACGGCGAATATGCCCAAAGAGGCGAGTACGCCCAAAGAATTAACCGGGTCATCGACTATCTTCGCGGAAATCTGCATCGCCCGGTGAAACTGGCTGAGTTGGCGAATGTTGCCTGCTTCTCGGAATTACACTTCCATCGGATTTTTTCCGCGGTTTCTGCCACCCGTGATTATTTACTTAAACTCAAGCGTTCGCTCCTTTGCTGACGCGCTATGAGAGTTAAGGCGGAGATCCCTTCGACTTCGCTCTGTCAAAACTCAGCTTGCGCATCCATTATTTTCAATAGGATACGAAGCTGCGGAGTTTCATGCTGCTTTGGTGGGCCAAAGGTCCATGATTCACTCAGGGCAAGCTCTTCGCTACGCCTGAAAAACGGCTACGCTCAGGATGACACCGGCAAAGAGCCGAACTGCACAACTACCGGGAATGTCTCATCCTTTGCAAAAAGCGCAAAGGATGGGCCACTCGTGTATCGTCTCAGGGACATCGGAGTCATGTGGCATCCGCACTTATCATCCGTTGCCATATGTTAGCTATTTACCACAGCATATTGTTTACCATAATTTAGTACGGTGGTAATCTTACGGCATAAGTGGAGGTTCACCATGTTACTTGCCAAGTGGTCGCCTGTGTTATTTGCCAGTATGTTGCTTATAACTGCCGCGGTTGCGCAGCAGGCACAAGTTACTCCTAACCACCAACCCCAACAAACTCCAACTGCCAATACTGCTGAAGCTGTTCAGCCAACCTGTGCGGGCGTCGACACTGGCTCTGATACAGGAGCTATGCCGTCGCGCAGCTTCGACGTCTTCAACGCGGAAAGATCGTTAGATTTTCCAAGCAATGGATTTAGAAGGGCGGGCACCGGCTCCGACAAGAACGCACCTCCTCCCCTCAAGGTTTGTTGCGAAAAGGATAGCAAGTGCGCGGGCTGTCATGTATGCCCCGGCGAAGGGGTCTGGGATTGTAGCTCCTGCGTATGCTTACCCATTTAGCTTAGATAGCCTATTTACTAACTCTCCGGGCGTGCGCTCGCAGCAGAGGGTGCGCCCTCTTCACTCCGACGCGGGTTTTGCTATGCAGTCGTCGTATCTCAGGAACCTTAGTTGTTTCCATACTTGGACCAGTTCCTGGATGGAGCGAGCTGGAGGAAAAGTGCGGCTGTTGATGATGCGGCAGTCGCAGCTCGCTACATGGTTGCGCGACGATCTACATCCTAGTTTATTCCGCGAATCACAGAGATTCAAAGATTCCGACAACCGTCGGCGCCTAATCTTTGGCGTTCCGCATGGAACACCAGAATTCAGCCCGGTCCTCGAAAAAGTTTTCTAAGGGGATTGCAAAGGTCTTCCGCGAATTCGACGATCAATCGCAGAAGCTCATAGAGAAATACATTGAGCTTTCGACAAATCAGCAGACCTATTGGAAGCGGATTGCCAATCTTGTGCAACCTACGACCAACATACTGCACCTATGCGCCCGATATATGTGGAGTACAAGGAGCAGACGGATCTTACGGCAAAGATGACGCGGGATCAAACACAAATTCCGTCCAAGACGTCAATTAACTTGATCAACTCGCCCAGCCAGCGCATACGGCTGTATGGCGGATTCCATTGACTTTCTGCCGGAATGAAGGTAAATAGAACTAAGTCGCTACCTTTTACAACATCAGTCCACCTTTCAAAGTGTGATTGTATGATCTCACGGTGAATTCCAACTAACTAAATCAGAAAGTTAGTCTCGGAAATCTCATGCCGTTGGGAAGTAATCTGGAGAATACCGCCAAAAAAGATCAAGGAGAGCGAAAATGAGAAGAACAGGAAGCATGTTTGGCACGGTCTTGTTAATTACATCGTTTGGCATACTGCTGCGCGCTCAGGCGCCGGCAGGACCGAATCTCCCTGCGGGAGTACCGGACGGGCATGTGATCACTCCGTTCGGCCACTTCCATCAGTTTCAATCCGGGCGCGAGTCTCTTGATCTTTCCATGTATGGACGCATTCGTGAGGAAGGACTGGCCCATTCGCGCGTGATGGATTACGCAACCGCTCTCGTTGATGATATCGGGCCGCGGCTCACCGGCTCGCCCAACCTCACCAAAGCCTACAAATGGACGGGCGATCAGTTCACTGCGATGGGATGCTCCAATGTGCATCTTGAGAGCTGGGGCGACTTCGGCATGGGCTGGCGGCAGATTGCGACTTCGGCGGATATGTCCTCGCCCGATACTGCCGTGCTCATCGCGCAGGCCACGCCCTGGTCGCCTGCGACCTCCGGCGAACTTCATGCTTCCGTGATCGCTGTTCCGCGCCTGGAAAGCGAAAAGGACTTTGACGCGTGGAAAGGAAAACTTTCCGGCAAGATTATCCTTTATGGCAAGCCGCCGAAAATTGAGCTCAACCCCAAGCCGCTGCTCGAACACTACGATGGGGAAAAACTTCGCCAGATTTTTGACTACCCGCTCGACCTCGATTTCACCGAACAACATATATACAACGGGAAATGGGCTGAAATCTTCAAACGCATCCACTCCCGGGAGAAAGTGTCCAGATTCTTCGCCGACCAGGGTGCTTCCGCTGTTCTCGTCCAGAGCCGGGGCGACGGCGATGGCGGCATTATGAAGGATGACAACGACGAGATGGTGTTTGGCTACGACGTCAATCTTCCCGATCACAAGCAGCCCATCCCGTCAGCTGTCGTCGCCCATGAGGCTTTTGGGCGCATCTCGCGCCTGCTCGAGCACAATATTCCGGTCATACTGACGCTCAATATCCAAACGGAATTTACGGGAGATCACGAGCAAGGTTACAACGTCATTGCCGAGATCCCCGGCGCTGACCCCGTGCTCAAAAGCCAGGTCGTAATGGCAGGCGGCCATCTCGATAGCTGGATCGCCGGCACCGGCGCAACCGACGATGGCGCGGGAACCATCATCACCATGGAAGCCATGCGGATTCTCGTTGCGCTTCACTGCCATCCTCGCCGCACCATTCGCGCCGCGCTCTGGTCGGGCGAGGAGCAGGCCTTCTTTGGCTCATACAACTATGTCAAGCAGCACTTCGCCACGGTCGACCTCTCGACCACTCCCGAGCAGCTTCAGGTTCCGGAGTATCTGCGCGAAGCTGTTGGCCCGGTCACTCCCAAGCCTGATTACTCGCAGATTTCGGTTTATTTCAACCTTGACAATGGAGCAGGTAAGTTACTGGGAGTTTATGCCGAGGACAATTCCGTAGCAGCCGGCATCTTCCAACAATGGATCGACCCGCTCCGCGATCTCGGGGTCACAACTATAACGCTGCGCCCCAGCGGCTTTTCCGATCAGGATAGCTTCAAGCGCGTGGGCATCCCGGCCTTCCAATTCATCCAGGATCCGCGCGACTACGAAACGCGCAGCGTACACAGCAATCAGGATGTCTACGAACGGCTCTCTCCCGAGGACCTGAAGCAGGCCGCCGTGGTGGAAGCGACTTTTCTTTACGACGCCGCCATGCGCGACGAGATGATCCCGCGCGGGCCGATGCCGTTTGCTGAGAAACCGGTCGATCTGAAAATCATTGGTCCCGATGCCCAGGCTGCGAAATAACTGTGTTTGACGATCACGCGAGGATGGCCCTCCCCATCCTCAATCTCCAGTACCCGATACAAGGATCTGTTGTTGACTTCCACCTCCGTTGTCCGTGATCGAAAGATTGTCGCTGACGGATCCCTTTTCCTGCGGTGCGAATTGCACATTGACCGTGCAAGCAGCACCGGGGGCCAGTGTTCGAGCCGCAGTTGTTGGGCTTGTGACTTATTACGTGGCCAGCTGGACCAGCGGCCAGCGCCTGGAGAAGCCGCCAACTCATGTTGAGATCCGGGATGCGCACGGCGACCATCCCATTGCGGAGAAAACTTCGCTGCATCAGCTTTAGACCGCCGCGAGAGAAATAGTATTTACAAAGTGCTGGCCAGTGAACATTGAGGGAGGGATCCTTCGCCTCGCGAAGGATGACAAAAAACCTAGAGGTCTTTCTTACGACGCTGACGAGCATCTGGGAGAACTCCCTGAGGCAGCAGCGGGAACTCGAGAGGTAGTAGGGGTCCCCTTCGGCAAGCTCAGGGCAGGCTTTCGACTGCGTGAGTGCTTCGCTTCGCGCAGCACTCATTTCGCTCAGGATGACAAATTTATGAGGTCTTTTATCATATCCCCCTAGGGCGAGCAGCAGCGGCCTTGTCTCCCCTAGTTCTTTGTTTTCCTAGTTCTTGATTTTTCTCTTCAAGGCGGCGGTCGTGATGGGCGATGAGAAAACAGGTTCCTCACCGGGCGTTTCGCCCAGTTCGGAATGACATCAATTTTTGCTTCAGCCTTGGTTTTCCTAGTCTTTCGCTCAGGGTGACAACCTTAAATGAGGTTTTTCAGCAGATCCCCCTAGGGCGAGCAGCCAGCAGCCTTGTTTTCCTAGTTCTTGATCGTTCTGCGCTCGGAATGACAAGTCTCAAATCTGTGCGGATCGTACTAGGGGACGGTGATGGTGGAAAGTCGAGGAGATGGTGATCAGTGGAAAATCTTGTCAAGACCCCAAGCTTGAGCTTTTTGAACTAACTTATTGATTCGCTTTAAGGAGGCGGCGCGGGCCTTTCGGTCTGCGCCGTTCGTGTTTTGGGGAGGGCGTAGAGGTCGAGTCAAAAGCAGGCGGACGAAGGCGTCCGCCCCTACGTAAAACAACTGGATGATCCGAGCAATGGGAAAAGGCAGGGTGCGGGTATGCGTGTGAGTGCTGCAAAGGGGAATGAATCGTAGCGGATGCTTTCAGTGGCTCGCTACCGCGCTTTGCGCTATGCTGACTGGCAGTTTTTCTAGTCTGAGGGCGAGATGAATGTGACAAAGTCCTGTCCGGTTTGCAATCGCAGAGAAATTCTTAAAGCTGGAGTCTTGGCGCTGCTTCCGCTGGCAGTTCCTTCGGCCATGTATGCGTTCGGGGACGAAGCTCCGATGACCGCTAACGGTGGGGCGGATGCTTATCCGATTCCCTGGCTGGATAAGAATGGCAGCCACAATCAGCCGGCGGGTCCTAACCTGGAACCTTCGCACATTTACCATTTCAAAGGGCAAGTTGCCCGATGCAGCACCTTCACGGGAATCGGCACCGATAACCAGGGGAATCGGATCGCATTTGGCAGTCCGACCACCGATTATGGAGTGATGCAGGGCGAGTACTGGGCCGCGCGCACGAGCCAGCAAGGCACTTTCACTCACATATGACTTACCCTGTTTCGGGGACAGGCTGTCCCCGCGAACCAGATCCACGATTTTCATCCGCCGATTTCGCCCTCTGGACTTTATTGGGTGGTTCCTGTTCCGAAGAGTGGTCTTAATATTAGTGACGGTGGGAAGACCGTTACGCTGGAGATGCAAAACGTTGCCGTGGTCGACCAGCCGCGGTGGCCGGCTCTGGATTCGATCGCCACGCTGGCGCGCATGAGTTTCAAGATGGTCTGGAAGTCAACGGGAGAGCCAGTGAAGTACGAGGATGCCGCGAAGCATTTCCGGTTTACTGGTACTCGGGCGAGCTGCCAATTGGAGGCGCAGGTTGAGGTTCCTTCCATTGGGTTCTCGTGGAAGTCGGATCCGCTGAATGCGTCGAAGTGCGATTTCGCGGTGATCGGGGACGAGGTTAATGGGCGGTACTACGACAGTTGAGGCCGGTTCGTAATTACCTTGTTTCTTATTCCAAGGCGAGCGTTAATCAATCTCTAATTCTTTCGCTAACGCTTTCCGTTTGCTGCCTGCTAAGGCTTTAGGAGCAGGCGCTCGTAATGTGCCGCATTGGACTCGAGGATCGGTAGGAAATCGCTGTGAAGATTGGGGCCGACATCTTGACGACGAGTTAGGCCGTGGCGAGAGTGCGTCCCGCCCGCGAGGCTGCGGACGGGACGCGGGTGCTGGCTAGTGATTGTCGTGGTCTCGATGCTCATCGGGATGGGCGTGGCGCCAGTTCCAATATTGCAATTGCTCTCTTCGGTTTGACTTGGCGTACTCGTGGTGATCTCTGTGGTTTTCGACGAGAAATTGTCCCCAGGCGTGATTCTCGTTGTCATCCCAGTTGTGATAGTCCTTGTGGTGCCGATCGTAGACGCGAACCTGAACGCCGGCGTCTTGCGGTGCGGGCATGGCCAGGGTAGATATTGGCGCGGCAATGGCAGCGGTGAGGAACAGGGAAGCGAAGTAATGGTGTGGTCGGTGCATGTGATCTCCAAAGTCGGATTGTCCGCGGTTGAAAATTGCGGCAAAGTTGAGTGTGCGCCGGGTGGGGGCGGATTAATGTGTCGTATTGCTCATGTTTAGTGAGGTCTAGTGGTGTTCCGGCCCGAGCAACCCGCACGACAAGTTGGAGAATTCTCTGGAAGTCGCGACGAAACGTGGGCTCAGTCGGGATAATAATTCGCTTGACTCGTCCCCGGCTGGGGAATACAAGACAACTCAGGAAAGACAATTCAAGAAAGGAGACCGAACATGGGAGCACAACCGGCGCCAATATCCCCGCCGCTAAGCCAAGGATCGGAAATCGAATATAAAGCATTTGCCCGCTCTTTCGAAGGTGATGGAGCGGTGCTGTATCTGATCGCCAGCTGCTACTACGGAACCCCTGGATACACCATCTTCTTTCAGGATGCACCCGGGGCCGATGAATTCGAGCTCCTGGAAACGGTTCCGCAAGGAATCGAGCCTGATCTCGTAACCTACTACGTGGGAAGCTGGAGCAGCGGCCAGCGGCTTACCGATCCGCCGACCCATGTCGCGATCACGGATGCCAGCGGTACCTACCGGATTAAAGTGGAACGCTGGCGTTAGAACCAATTGAATTCGAGAACTGGGCCTATCTCGCCTCACCCACCCTTGCGGAGAACGCAAGGGTGGGTAAGCGTGCTAGTGATCAAGGTTGGATGACGGAAGCGTGAGAGGTAGCCGGGTCCCAGGTCTCGCAAGGGCGGGCGATGCCCGGGGCACCCGGCGACCACGCCCTATCGCGCCGCAGACGCTAGGCTAGCGGACTGTGTCCTTGGCTTAATTCGTTCGGCGGCGCCGTTTCGGGAAGCAATACGAAGGTCATAGTCGTTCTGCAGGTTGAGCCAGAACTGGGCGGGCAAGCCGAAATATCTTCCGAGGCGGAGTGCGGTGTCAGCACTGATGGCGCGCTCTCCGCGAACCACCTCGTAGATGCCAGGGAAGTGCAACGCCTTGGCGAGCGCATAGGCACTAAGGCCCATTGGTTCCATGAATTCGGTCTTGAGAATTTCACCGGGATGGACGGCGAAGATTTTCTTGCTGGTGTTGGCCACTGGACTTGCTCCTGTTGATGGGTCCTTCGACCCTGAATTATTTCCTGTGGTTCACATTCTAGTGGTAGTCCACGACCTCCACGTCGAATGCATTGCCGTCCCGCCACACAAAGCACACGCGGTATCGATCGTTGATCCGGATGCTGAGCTGGCCCACCCGGTTTCCGCGGAGCGCCTCCAGACGATTGCCCGGTGGAACCTTCAAGTTGTCCAGCGCTACCGACGCGTTCAGCATCGCTAGTTTCTTGAAGGCCCAAATATTCCCGCGAGCAGGCCGCACGACAAGCAGGCTCTCAGCGGGCATTCAGCCCGGTTCGGAATGCCCCCCTTTTTTCTGAGAGGCAGTGATCAGTCGATCCCCAACTCTTTTGCCAGCGCTTTCCGCTTCCCATCCACGAGCGCCTTCGTCTTCGGATCCATAACAATCTCATCCGGCCAGGGCCGCGTGAAGCCCTCGGTCGCCCACTTACGGGTAGCGTCGATGCCCATCTTGGAGCCGTAGTTGGCGAGGCGGGAGGCGTGGTCGAGCGAATCGACGCGGCCGAGCGTGAACTGGATGTTGCGCTCGGGGTCAGTTATGCTTCGCGGGAGGCAGAGCCACCCGCGAAGCCAGGGCAGACAAGTTCGTCGTCAGAAGGCGCAGCCAAGCCTGCGCGGCATGTTACCCGGTCGCGGCGACATGCTGAACGGCGAGTATGTAGCCGGAGTCATCAGATGTTTTCTCGGAATAGAACAAAATATTCCTGCCGTCGTCTTCCTGGAACTGCTTGAGATAGGCGACGGTAAAACTCAAAGTTGCAGGCAGACCAGGAAACGCTCCTTTGAGCGTAACCTTGCCCTTGTTTAGATCGAACGAAAAGGTAAAGGGGATCTGATTCACAGTTGGTGTGGCGGAGCTAAAATCGTCGAAGTATGCGATTGGCGCCCCGGTGTCTCCGACGGGCTGGCCCTTCAAGGTGCCGCGCTTGCCGCTGGGAATGAAGGGCGTGCAATCCCCCGTCCCCAGGAATGCGTCGCTGGGGGCTCCCTGGCGAGACAAGGAGAATCCAATATTTTCTCCACCGTAGCTGTTCGGATTTTCCCCCCATTTGGTGAGCCTATTCAGTGCTTTTTGCGTCAAGGCGTGTGACATATTTTCCTCTCAGTCTTAAGATCTTGTTCAGCTTTCTGCGGGTTCTCCTGCAGGCCAAAGTATCCCTTGCTTGTTGGCGTCTTTCATGCCATGGCGAAGTTTGTCGAGGGCATAGGGTTGGTACTGGACATCCTCCGGCGAGCAGTTTTCGGACAGTTTGTTCGGGAGGGATTCGACTTGTTCGACGGCGGACATCGCGAGATTCGCGGCTAATCATATCACTCTCGGACAGGAGAGTCCGTCCCACTCTACCTATTCGATCCCCAGCTCTTTGGCTAGCACCTTCCACTTACTTTCCACTAATGCCTTCGTCTTAGCATCCATAACAATCTCATCTGGCCAGGGGCGGGTGAAGCCTTCGGTGGGCCATTTGCGAGTGGCGTCGATGCCCATTTTAGAACCGTAGTTGGCCAGGCGGCTGGCGTGGTCGAGAGAATCGACGGGGCCTGCGTGAATTGGATGTCGCACTCGGGATCGATGTGGTTGAGAGCTTTCAGTACGACGTTAGCAGGGCACTTACGCCGAAACCTGCTCCCGCGGATTTGCGAGCGGCACAACGCCTTTCTTGATCAAAACGCTTCGGTCATTCCCGGCGAGAATGCCGCGGAACAGATCGTAGACCTTGGTCTCGCTGGGATTGAAATATTCGCCATGAACTTGAATGCCGTTTACCGAGGGATCGATCAAATCCGTGCAATCGACGTCCCATACGTTATCCGGCACGGGGTAGGTGTCATCGAGCCCGGCGCGGCCAAGGCGGCGCTTTCCGAAGTGCTTGAGCCCGGCCGAAGCGCCGAGCACATTGTCGCGTCCGGTATAAAGAGCGGTAATCCGGTATGACAGATTTGCCAGACCCTCGCCATCACCGTGAGAAACATTCTCGCCGTTGCGGAACAGGTCGTTGTCTACGTCGGCGGCAACCATGATGACTTCTTGCATCAGGCTTACCAGCAGGGGTTGGTTCTTGCGGGTCCACAAGGCATTCATGGCATACTCCAACGCATAGTTGCCCATGCTATGGGCAATGATCGAAGTCTTCGCCCGGCAGGCATTATTCACGTTCTGAGTCGCGGCAACTTGCTTGCCCGACATCCAATCGTAGAGTTCCGAAAGAACATCGGTAAGATCATCCCCCGTCTTGCGGGCTGAGGAGCGGTCGGGAAGATAGCCGAGAAGAGATCCCTTTGAAGGCCAATCGAAGCAAACAATTTCGCCCAGAGAGTTGGGTCCATCAAAAAGTGTCCTGGCAATCGTATCGTAGCGCTGGATGGTGGCATTGAAGTTATCGTCATAGCCGTGAATAAAAAGCGTGAGATGCTTCTGATTTTCCGGCAGAGTCGTGAGCGGATCGGGAAACTTGTCGGCAACCGCTACCAGCGCATTACGAAAACTGTTTAGGTCTTGCGTAGTCCAATTTGAACGGTCGGTGATGTCGGCATTGGGTTTTGCCGCGGGATCCAGCGTCCAATAAGTCAGATCGTCGAGATCGCCGCCGAAAGACGGTTTGCCTTGGGCAGTTACCTGATTTCGATTTGTAATAAGCCAGCGCATAGGCCAAGCCTCGAGATGGATGAATTCTCGCCCGCATATATATCACATGGAAGCTAAGTTAGGCCGATTTCTTTTGTGGTCAGACTCTCAAACTGTAGATTGACCCTTGCGACGCTTAGTGAAGTTCGAATGACACTAACTACCCCATTCCCTAACTCCTTGGTGAGCGCTTTCCACTCGCTGTCGACTAACGATTTCTTCTTTGCATCCATGATAATTTCGTCGGGCCAGGGGCGTGAAACCTTCGGTGGGCCATTTGCGGGTGGCCCGAAGTCTTACTCAGCATGCTTATGCGCCGGAAGGAAGATGAGGTCCCAGGCTAGCCTCCCGATTGCGCTTCCATGTACGACCGCAAAATGGCATTGATGCGAGTCGGTCCCTTCGGCATGGTTCAAATGTAAGATGGGACTGGGGTCGCATCGAGGGAAGATATAAGTCAAAATCCTAAGCAGTCCGCAATTGGGAATGTCCCATCCTTTGCAAAAGCGCAAAGGAAGAACCACCCGCGCTGCGTCATTAGGTATCGCCTGCAGCGAATAAAGAGGCAGCGCTGAACAGGGAGAAGGAGCTTAAGACTCCTTCCCCCGCTCCTCAAAAGATTTTATCCCCAATTCCCCCAGATCACGAGTGCATAGCAATGCAACCCGCCACAGTGCCTGCGGGTACCAGACCGCCAATAACATCGACGTAGAGGACGAAATTTTTGGCAGTTTTGTCGTAAACTCCCAGTGCAGTGGCACCGTAATTGTCGACGGTGCAGGCAATAACGTAGTTGCTATCTGCAAAGCCGCCATTCGGGATGGTGATCGTGCTGTGACAACCGGAAGCGTTCGCGGAGCATGTGGTCGCAAGCCAGAATATAGTGGTGGGCGTGCTCGGCGCCTGAGCGTGTACTGGCTTAGAGCAAATCAAAACACCGGACAGTACGAGTATCCCGAGCAAAGTTACACTTACAACTAGGATTGTGCGTTTCATGTGGTTATTTCCTTTCCTTCTGGGTTTGTTAATACAAGGCCCACTAACATAAAACCGCCACATGTGCTTTCGGCGCAGAGGGACTTTCGATCAGGGTTGATCCGGCATCTCCTTTTTGGTTCAAAAAGCGGCACTAATCATACACCCATCCCGCTGTTCGCCGGAAGGAGGGTGAGGTCCGGACTAGCCTCCCGATTGCGCTTCCATGTACGACCGCAAAATGGCATTGATGCGGGTCTGGTAGCCGGGGCCGCGCTTCTTCAGCCACTTGACCACATCGTGATCCACTCGAATCGTGAGTCGGTCTTTAGGCTCGGGCATGGTGAGTTTGGCGGCCTTCCAGAACGATTTATTCAGTCTTGGGATGTCGGAATAATCGATGCTCGAATCGGCCATGGCACGGAGACGTTTAAGGTCGGTTGCGCCGTTTGTCCGCTGCTTTGAGTTGGTTCGCGTAATCCTGCCTTTCATTGCGATTGGCCCTCCTGTGACGCCACTGAACTTTCTCAAACACCGGGTCGTCAAAAACCTGCAAAGCATCGGAGAAGTCGATCAGATGCTTCGCGAGATTTGCCTGCCGCTTCGTTTTCGTCCCACTCGAAGAGCATCGGCTACCCTCGCCTAAGGCGAAACGTGTGTCGATATGCACGAACTGTACATACATCATATCCATTAGGCGGCACTATTTATTTAGTAGGGGCGAACGTGGCGAGAAGCTGCATCAGAAATGAGAGAGTGAATAGTACTGCGCCGATAAAGAAGGAGCGTTGTCTGATCTTGCTGTCGTTAGCCATAACGGCTACAAGTCTAGGAATGCGCTTCTCTGAAAAGGACAACGTGAAAAGCACTATATCCAATATCACGACTAATACGAAAGGTGGCTTGTTGGAACGACTAAAAAGGCTGCCTGTATGCCAAACTTTCCAAATGTAGACGCCGACAATTGCCTGAATAATCAGAAGCCATATCACGTTCAAAACTGTGGGGACTTTAAGTAGCCCCTTGGCTAGGCTCAGTTCCCATGATCTTAGGCGCGCCTCCCCGATAAATTCTGGTGCGGCGAGCCAGAACGAAAAGAATCCTAGTACAAGACCTGTACGGTTCAACACATCGGTCCAGTCCTGTGTCATAGCGCTGCGTATTTAGTGTAGCGCTTGGGAAATCCGACTGTCCGGCAAAATCTGGGCTAGCGCCGACACGCTCGTAACCTTCGCTAGTCGATCCCTAGTTCTTTTGCAAGCGCTTTCCATTTGCAGTCCACTAACGCTTTCGTCTTTGCGTCCATCACAATTTCATCGGGCCAGGGCCGCGTGAAGCCTTCGGTGGGCCATTTGCGGGTGGCGTCGATGCCCATCTTGGAGCCGTAGTTGGCGAGGCGGGAGGCGTGGTCGAGTGAATCGACGGGGCCTAGCGTGAATTGGATGTCGCGTTCGGGGTCGATGTGGTTCAGGACTTTTAGGGTCACGTCAGCGAGGTCTTGGACGTCTACGTCTTCGTCGACGACGATGATGACTTTGGTGAACATGGCTTGTCCGAGCGACCAGATGGCGTTCATCACTTTGCGGGCCTGGCCGGGATAGGACTTGCGAATCGAGACGATCATTAAATTATGGAAGACACCTTCGATGGGAAGATTGATGTCGATCAATTCAGGGATTGTCAGGCGCATCAGCGGGAGGAAGACGCGCTCGACGGCTTTGCCCATGTAAGCGTCCTCCATGGGAGGCTTGCCGACGATGGTGGTCGCGTAGATAGGATCTTTGCGATGCGTGATGCATTGCACGTGGATGACGGGGTAAAGATCTTCGAGAGAGTAGAAGCCGGTGTGGTCGCCGAACGGGCCTTCGGTGCGAAGTTCGTCGAGGTTGACGTAGCCTTCGAGGACGATCTCGCTGGTGGCGGGGACTTCGAGGTCGACGGTCTCGCACTTGACGAGTTCGACTGGCGCGGCGCGGAGAAATCCGGCGATTAAGTATTCTTCGACGTCGGGTGGAGCGGGGACGATGGCGGAGAAAGTCACTGCAGGGTCGGTGCCGATGGCGACGGCGACTTCCATGCGGCCTGTCGGGTGAGTGGTGGCCAGGATCGAGCCTCCGGAAGTTTGCGCCATT
>Ga0307476_10000477_pt1 | contig 31593 bp, 25 predicted proteins | sample atmos_gasesECM2C_2_FD_203314 | JGI IMG/M metagenome (GOLD analysis project Ga0307476, IMG submission 203314) | Hardwood forest soil microbial communities from Morgan-Monroe State Forest, Indiana, United States - atmos_gasesECM2C_05 | ecosystem: Environmental > Terrestrial > Soil > Temperate...
CGCTCCTGGCTCAACAGCGCTGCCAAGGCGCGGCCGACGAATTTCGCATGATTGTAGTTCGGCAAGACCACGGAAAGCGCAGGCGGCATGGCGCGGCTATTTCCATTCATCCCGTTCTCACCCGGGACCGGCGAGGGCAATCGCTCGGCCACAGGCGAAGGGCTCCTTATGCCGCAAAATCCGGCACGGTGACCGAGTCGCCGTCAGGTCAAGGCATGATTTTAAACAGAAATCTTGCCCGACACTATCGGCGAGTATTGACAGAATCTGCGAGCGAAGGCGGAATCGCGTCGCGACCGCATGCTCGCGAGGTGATTCTGCATGCCTGTGCCTGTTGAAAGCGGGTCGGCGACGATCGATTCATGCTGGCGCGGTTCCAGTCACATGTTTTTCCGTATCGCAGCGTCAAGACAGTCAGTAGCGTCGCGGTCGACGGCCCGGAGCCGATGTTTCCGGGAATGTCTTTGCCGCAGTGCTTGCCATTAAGCAAAAGGAGCGCCGGGTTTAATGGGAACCGCTGGCATGTCGGATCACGATCGGTTGGATCGGATGGAACGTAAGCTCAATCGGATTGGCAAATACGTTCTCTTCGGCATTGCATTGTTCGTGGTCCTGCTGGCCGTTGAAATGCAAAAAATGTCGAGCGACATATTCTTCGGCTATGGCCGGCTGGCCTTGTGGTCGTTCATCGGCGTCATGACCGTCATGCTGGTGGTGGCGCGCGCCCCGTTCCGCGATTAGGCGCGCTTGGCTGCGTCGCCGCTTTTGGCGCGAGCGTGGCCGTAGCGCATGCGACCTTCAAGCCTTTTTGCCGTAACTCAGTGCAAAGACGTGCTCGGCGTTCGGTTGAATGCCCGGCTGGGCGACGTCATCGACCATCGAGAACACGAAAACATTTTGGAAAAAGCGATCCATGAGGGCTTTCAGTTCCGCGCCGGTGCGCCGGTAAATCCTGGCTTGATCGGGCACCGATCGCGGATTGCCGGCGGCGAGACCGTGGGCGTGCGGCGGCTCTTCCAAAGGCGCCGGTTGCCGCTGCGTCGGCCGGCACGCAGAGTCCTGACGGCTCGATTGAGCCGCGATGGCGGCGTGCGCATCACCCGGCGGAATGTCGGTTAGGGCGCCATATGACGGGCTGCCGATGAGCAGGAAATCGAATTCGCGCGACAGCGAATCGCGCAGGTTGCGGACAAATATATCCTCCTCGTCGCGGGAAATGTGTTGCAAGAAGTCGACGCAGTAGGCCGAATCGGCCTGTCGTGGCAATGGCTTAGAGATGATGTCATGCAGCCGCGCTTCAAACCTCCATTCGTCCTGGAAGCGCCATTGCAAGTTGCCAACGACCAGCGGTCGAGGGTCGAACAATGTCACTTTTCTTGACTGCTGCAGGACCAGGCGTGTTCCGGCCGGGTTGGCGCAGCCGTATTCGGCGACGTCGTGCCGGACGCCCATCACCGCGGCAACGAACCGATAGTGCGCGAGATGCGAGGCCAATCGAGTTTCGTCGTCCTGCCACAGGCGGCTTGCCTGCAAGCTCTGCGTTGGCAAGCCGACCGGCATTTGCAGGGCTTCGCTCGGCACCGCCGGCGTGGGCTGTGCCGCCGACAGGCCGACGCGTGCGAGCGCAGCTTCGCGCGCGAACCGCACCGGGTAGGGGGCGGCCTGCTCAGACGCCCGCAGCGTCAGGCATACGCTCGACCAGGCGCCCGGCGGCGGAACGCTGCTGCTGCGTGCGGCTGCGTTGGCCAAATAATTGGCGAGAGCAACCGGCAGCGCCGCCGCGGCCAGGAACGGCGTCCCGCCGCTCCTCGCAGCCAGCCGCGTCATCGCATGGCGAATGGCCTCACGGCGCGGGCTCAGCTCGACATATTGGATATCTTCAATCCAAACCGACCGGTTCAGAAGCCGGCCGGCCTGGGCTGCAAAATTCCGGCTGAAATCGGCAGCGTCCACAGCCGAAAGGCTGTTGGTCGCCATGAAAATGAGCCGGCCCTGTGCCTTGAGCAAAGGCCCGATATGCTCGATGAGCGTATCGGATTGATCGAGCATTGCGTCGCTTGAGAGCAACAGGCATGCGTCGAAGGTTCCGGCGATCTCGCTGTATTGAGCGTTCGTCAATTGCAGCAGGTGATCGGAGTTCAAAGTGACGATGTCGCCGGCCGTGCCCACGATCCATGGCGCGAACGGTTCCGCATCGTGAGCCACCAACAGCACGCGTCCATGCGACGACAAGACGTCGTTGAGCGCGTTGAGCGGACCCCTGTAGTCCGGCCACAATGGGTGCAGTTTGGTGACCTCGGGCGGCGAACCGAACAATCTCGTCCGCATGCGCCGTAACGACGAATTCGATTGGCTTGCCTTCTCGCTCAGCAGGAAGGACCAGTCCGCCTTGCCGAGCGGCCGGTGACTGCGGCGCCGATTAACGGCGATCGATCCGACCCAGTAGGGATGCCGCCGGTGGCTGAGCGCCGGCGACGCAAGCGATTGGCGCACGGTTTCGACGAACGCGTCCGACCGGGCGACGAATTGCGCCAGTTCCGCCGGACGGTCGGCGGCATGGAAGACCACCGTCTGTGCGACGTTGCGCCGGTGATAGTCGGTGGTCCATTCCGCCAGGCTCTGCGCGAGTTCTGCGGCAACCACGGGGCCCGGCCGTAAGTTCTCCCACTCGTAGTCCCGCCGCTGCAGCTCGACCACGAGGTAGTCGTCGGAATCCGTCAATGCCGCGATGTTGCCGGATGGGCACAGCTCGGGCACGAACGAATAATCCCACGACGAGCCGACGACGAAGTCGGTCACTTCCGGATGGATCGCGATCGGGTGCATCAGATAGAAGCGTCCGATCAGGCAATTCTCGTCGACGCGCCAGAACAGCCGGTTGATATGGGCGTTGTGGGTCAGGCCGAAGTTGACGATATTGGCCACCGTCGCCGGATGCAGATGAGCGAGCGACCACCTTACGAGGTCGCGCGGCGGCAAGACGATCTCGTGCGACTCAAGATCGAGGCGCTGTCGCAACAGCGGGGTGGAATCCTCGGCGATGATCTGGAAATTGCCGGCCAACACGGCGCCGGCGCCGGTCTCGATCTTGTCCAGCACGGTCTTGAGCGATCCGTCGGCGACGAGATAGTCCGACATCAAAAAAATGAAGCAGGTGTCGCGCATCGCTTCGCCGGACTGGCGCAACGCGCGTTCGAAGGCAAGCGTGATCGTTGCCGTGTGGTTGCCTTGGGTGATCAAATCGTCGATCGAGCGGATCTCGCAGACGCAATGCCGTTCGAGCTTTTGCCACGCCGGATGGGAGCGGATGACCGGCTCGTCGGCCACGCTCGACAACAAAACGAAGCGGCACGGCATTGCCCGGGCGATGGCGGGTATGTTATTCGCGGCCAGCAACGTCGGCAGGCAGAATTCGAGGAACCGGCCGACGAACTGGTAGCCCCAAACCGGCATCAGCAAGGTTATTTGTTTTATCGCGCGCTTGTTCGATGCCGCTGCGTCTAAATTATCGCTCATCGTTAGCGGCCTTCGGACAAACGGCCCGGTTCCTCTTGGTCGATTCCACAGCTTGATGCGCGCGGCGCATCATAGAGAGCCGGGTTTTCTCAAGCAAGGCTGTGCCGCACAGTTGCACAGCTATTACGGGCGATGACGATCGACGTTGTCGTCGCGCGCATTTTGCCGGAAACGAAATCGATCCGCTCGGTTTTTGCGCATTCCAATTGAGTCCTCGCGCCTCCTTCGATACTATCCTGCCGGTTCATGCGAAAGGTGCGGGCACGATGGATGACATTACGGCAAAACCCGTGCCGGGCGGTACCAGCGCCGCGGTGGCCGATTCGCCGCCGGCGGCGGGCGCAGCGGAGCTTGCAAACAAAACCGGCATCAGCCAGGTCGGCGAGAGCTCGCATGAATTGCGGGCGCTGCACGGACTACGCTTCCTGGCGGCGTTTTGCATCCTGTTTTCGCACGCTTGCACCTGGCTCGCGAATTTCAAGGATACACACACGGTTTTCCATTACGGCGAGTTTTTCACCGTATACGGCATGCCGCTATTTTTCGTCCTGAGCGGCTTCGTCATCCACTACAATTACAGCCGGCTGTTCTCGACCATGCAGACGCGCTGGGCGATCGTCGAATTTCTTGGCGCGCGCTTTGCCCGCATCTATCCGCTATTTATCGCTTTTTTTCTGGTGGGCTTCGCCGTCGACGGAGTCATGCAATGGTATCATGAGCACAAGCTGAATTTACTGCTCTCAATGGTTCACTTCCTGACATTGACGCAGTCGTGGGTTTACATCGTGCTCTTTGGCGACAGGCTCCTGCTCGACGGCCCATTCGGCTTGAGCTGGTCATTGTCGTCCGAGTTTTTCTTTTATGTGACGTATATCGTCCTGGTGCTGTACATCGCCCGCATGCGAAGCATCGCAGGTCTGCTCGTCACCGCGGGCGCGATGTCGGTTCTGGTCTTGACCGCGTTTAGCTACGCCGTCGGCCACCAAGACGCCATCCAAGCATTTGCCGCCCAATACATGAATCATGTCGGCGGAAGGGAACATTCAGTCTACAGGTGGTTATTCTATTATTCACCGTACGGGCGGGTGTTTGAATTTATCCTGGGTTGTTTGACCGCGCAGATCTACGCGGTATTAGCCGCGCGCCCGGTGTCATCGCGCGAGGAGCGCTGGGGACGGATTTTACTCAACGCTTCACTGGTGTTTCTCTTCGGCTTCGCCTTCGTCTTTCTGTTCGAGCCGTTTGGCGACAACGTTGCGGTATACGTGGATTTTCTCAAGCAGAATTTCGGCTGCGCCGTCGGACTCGCCGTGCTCATCTTCTGCGTCAGCCGCTATCCCTCTTCCGCTGTCGCCTTAATGCTGTCGACCCCGCTCATGGTTTGGCTCGGCGACCTGAGCTTTTCGATCTACGCCGTTCATACCTGGACCTTGCGGATCTTCGAGCGGCCGCCGATGGATTTCCAGTACGGTGTAGAACTGGAGGCGGCACTTCGGATTGTCATGGGCGTCGCTTTGACGTTGATCCTGTCGACCGCGACTTTTCGTTTGATCGAGGTTCCGGCTCGCGCCTGGGTGCGCAAACTGGTGGCGCGGCACCTGTTACGCAGCTTCGGTCCGCGCGAAGCCAACATGCTCGCGGAAGGGGAAGCATATTCTTCGGACCGCGAGATCGTCGTCGGTACGCTGTTCGTGGCCATGATCGGCGTCTTGCTGGTTTACCAGTTCCTGATCGTGCCGTATTTCACGCCCTACGTCCGATGAGCGCGAGGATGCGACGCCGTGCGATGGTTGTGGACCGACGATCGCGCCGCTATAGTCCGCGGCGGCTGGCACCCTCATAAAATTGCGCTGACGCGATCGACGACTGGCGGCGGAGAGCTCATGAATACGGCAGAGACCCGCCGCAACACGACCATCGATCCCATACACCCGCATATCGCCTCTCTCGACGGGCTGCGTTTCATCGCCGCCGGCACAGTTCTGTTTTCGCACGGCTACTTTTATATTCTGCTGTTCCAGGATAATTCCGGGATCACCGCCTACAATGCGTCGTTCGTCGCACTCGCCAATATCGGCATGACGCTGTTTTTCGTGCTGAGCGGATTTGTCATCCATTATAATTACGGGTCCTCGGTATCGCTCCCGGGCGGGCTTCGCGCTTTCTTCGTGGCGCGGTTCGCGCGCTTGTATCCGCTGTTTTTGCTGGTATTCCTCGTCTCCACCGTCGAAGTTTTCAGGACCGCCGACGGCACGGTCGATAATCTGGGGCCGATTCCGCTTTACTTGACGTTCACGCAGTCGTGGTGGTTCTGGGTCTTCGGCGATCGCGCAGCGAGCGAAGCCTACAGCAACGCCACCGGTCTGATGTGGTCGCTGTCGACCGAGGCGTTCTTCTACGCAGCCTATCCGCTGCTGGCGCCGATGCTGCGCCGGCTCGCGGGAACGCGGCTGGTCGTCATCGGCTGTATCGTTGCCTTGATCGGTGCGAGTCTCGCCTACGAACTCACCGAATACCGCGGCTATTTGAACAATTGGGCGGCGCTCTATACCGGCAATCCGCGGGCCGCCCATGATTTCTCCCATTGGCTCATCTACAATTCGCCGTGGATTCGCATTTTTGAGTTCCTGATCGGCGCCGTCACCGCACAATTCGTCATGACCACGAAAGTGGACCCTGCGCGCGCCAGGGTCGCGGGCATCGCGGCGCTGGCCGTTATCGTGGTCGCCTACGTCTACTGCAATGCCATGCTGCTGCCGTTGAGCGGCGCCATCACCACATGCGTGGCCGGCGCGTTCGGCATCCTGATGGGCGCCTCGGCGGTCAACGGACAGGTGTTTTCGCGCGCCCTGTCCAATCGATGGATGGTCTTTGGCGGCGAGGCGAGCTACTCGCTTTATCTGCTGCACTATTGGGTCATGCATAACCTCGGCCACCGGTTAGCCGACAACCAGCCGCTCGTCATCCGGATCGTTTTGTTCGTGGTCCTGATGCTCGTCGCCGTCGCCGTCGCACGGCTCTCGTATCTGATCTACGAGCGTCCCATGATTCGCGTCGTGCGCGGCTTTTTCTCGATCCGCCCTCGTGCCGAACGCCACGACGAAAGCATCGGCGAAGGCATCGCTGTCGAGGCCCCGCCGGTAAGCGTGTCGCTCAATAGCGGATCGTAAAACTGTGCCTGGCGCACCGACTTTAAGCAGTCTCCTGAGCGACAAACGCGGCCGTAAGATCGTCTGCGTGCAGGGTCTCGGCTTTGTCGGTGCCGCCAACGCCATCGCGATCGCCTCGGCGCGCGATGGCGCAGGCAACCCGCTGTATACCGTCGTCGGTGTCGATCTGCCGACCGAGAGCGGCCGTGAGCGGGCGGCGGCGCTCAACCAAGGCGCATTTCCCTTCGCAACAACCGATGCTGCGCTTGTTGCCGCCGCCCAGTCGGCGCGGGTTGCCGGCAACCTCGTCGCCGTTACCGACGCGAGCGTTTTCGGCGAGGCCGAGATCATCGTCGTCGAAATCGGTCTCGATATCGAAGATAAAGCCGCCAATCCCAAGGTCGACCTGCCGCCGTTTCGCGCCGCCATCGGTACCGTCGGCGATCACATGAAGCCCGATGCGCTGATCCTTCTCGAAAGCACCGTGCCGCCCGGAACAACCGAGCGCATCGTTGCTCCGCTGCTGCGGGAGCGCCTGGCTGCGCGTTCGCTGCCGACGCAATCTCTGAAGCTCGCGTATTGCTATGAACGCGTGATGCCAGGTGACGGCTACCTCGCTTCGATCGTGGACATGTGGCGGGTGTATGCCGGCGTAACGGGTGAAGCCGCCGACGCAGCGGAGGCCTTCCTGTCGAGTTTCATCGACACCGGAAAGCGGCCGTTGACGCGGCTTGCCAGCGTCCGCGCGGTAGAAACGGCCAAAGTCCTGGAAAATACCTTTAGGGCTGTGAACATCGCGCTGATCGACGAGTGGGAGAAATTCGCGCGGCGCATCGACGTCGATTTGTTCGAGGTGCTCAAGGCGATCAGGGTTCGGCCGACACATCAAAACATTCGTTATCCGGGCCTGGGCGTCGGCGGCAATTGCCTCAGCAAGGATCCGATGTTCGGCGCGAAATCGGCGCAGGACATATTCGGTCTGGCGGATGTTGCGTTCCCGCTGTCGACCGCCGCCGTGACGATCAACGACCGGATGCCTGCTGCGACCGTTGCGCTGCTCGAGGAGATGTTCCCGGACGGTCTCGCCGGCAAGCGCGTCCTCGTCCTTGGCGCAAGCTACCGCGAAGATGTCGGCGATACCCGCTACTCGCCGTCGCTTACGCTGGGGGGCATGCTCGCCGAAAAGCGGGCAACGGTCGCATTCGCCGATCCACTCGTCGATGCGGAGATCGGCATGCCGCTGCATCGCGATTTGCCCGATGCCGATGGCTTCGACGCGGTGATCCTCGCCGTCGGGCACAAGCAGTACCGCGCCATCGACCTTGCGGCATGGAGCGGCACGGAGCGGCCGGTCGTGCTCGATGCCAACGGCGTGCTGAGCCGGCAGCAATTGGAATCTTTGCGGGAAGCCGGCTTCAAAGTTGCGGCGATCGGCCGAGGACAGTTGCGGTGATGCAGGCGTTGCTGATCGCCGGCGGCGCGGGTGCTCAGCGGCGTCGCGCGATAACATACATGATATCGAACATATTGGCATTGATGCGCAGATCGAACACGCGCCAACGGCTCAAGGCGTCGTAAAGGCCGGTCTTTTGCGTTCGCCACACCAGAACGTAATACAGAATTGCACGAAGGTTTCGCGAGATTCCCGGATGGCTGAGATGAACGACGTCGAAACCGTGCCGGTCGAGCAACTTTTTCATGGTTCCGGCGGAAAAATATTGCAGATGGGTCGGCGGATGAATCATGCGCCACTTGTGTCCGCGTAACCGGGCATTCACGCTGCCGATGTCACCGGTGGTCAGCGCCAGGACGCCTCCCGGCTGCAGATCGTCTTTGACTTTGGCGATGAAAAGATCCGGACGCTGGAGATGCTCCACGGTGTCCCACATGGCGATGACACCGTATTTTCTGCCGAGTTCGCGGCCGAGATAATCGCCCTGCTGGATATCCAATCCAAACCTGCCGCGGCCGTAAGTTACCGCATCCTGCGAAATGTCGATTCCGGCGACCGACTTGGCAAAATGCCGCGCCTCGTCGAGAAAAAAGCCATAGGCGCAGCCGATCTCGAAAATCTCGCGATCACGAAGATCCGGAACGACTCGCTGCATGGTGCGCAGCCGGCCGTTGAAATTCAGCCGCAGGCTCTCTTCTTCGGCGACGTAGTCCAAATACTCATCGCCATGAAAATAGCTTCGAGAATAGAGCGCGGCGATTTCTTCATCCGTGAGAGTCATATTGGCGGAAATAAAACCGCAAGCGTCGCACTTGACCAAACCCGGCAGGCTGCTCGGCTGCATGCGGCCACCACAGACAAGGCAATTCGCAATGGCGACAGCCGGAGCTTCATCAAGCGCCGATATCGGCGTAGAGCGGGTACCGTCCTTTGTCACAATCGCTGATCCAGATTGCGCTCCGACTCCGAATGGCTGAAGTTCGGCAAGGCGTCGGAGACGGCGCGGACAAATTCGCCTTTGGCAATGGCAAGATCGGGCTCGCCCACCCAGCGCGCAATCTGATCGAATAATGTGCGCCCGGCGGTCGTGCAAGGAACGTGGCGCAGTGCCGATACATTGAACAAGCCGCAGTCGGATACGGTCTCGCCGGTCCCGACAAATTCCTCGAATGGTTTCTCGCCACTGGTATCCAATGGCGTGAGCAGCAACGGCCAGCGGCCTTCCCGTGCGAGCCGTTCGACGTCGTTGCGCGCCAGCGCCTCATCGCGGTAGCGCTCGGCGCGCAAACCCCAATAGTCGAGACAGGCGCAGGCGATGTCTTCGAGTAATTGCAGCTGAAATCTGGTATCCACGCGCGGTACCGCGATGTGGCTGTCCGGAATCCGGCACGTTGCCAGCAGGCAAAGTTCGCCCGCCTCCTGATGCGAAATGAAATAGCGCCGCGTGTCGCGGGGCACCGCGAGCGGCTGCCGTTTCGCCAGTCGGTGGCCAAAGCCTTGCAACAGGCTGCCGTTCGAGAACGCGACGTTGGCAAATCTCGCCGCGGTCGTCGATTGATGGCGTTCGGCGTCGATATCGAAGATCAGATCCTCCATCAAACGTTTGCTTGCGCCCATCAAGCTGACCGGGTTGGCCGCCTTGTCGGTCGATACCGCGAAGTAGGTCGAGGCATGTCGATATTCGGCAAGCCAGCGTTTGAAGCGAAAATGTCTGACGACGTTGGTGTCGAACATTTGCAGGACGGAGTAGATATCCTTTTCCGACCGGACATGTTTGAGCGCCGCGAAATTCAATACGACGTCGTATGGCGGCGACTCCTTCAAAAAGCGTTCCATGACGGGGCCGCCGTAGTCGAGCGGCAGGGTGCGAAAGTCGATATCGGGGATGCCCGCCGATCGACCTCGCAGCTCGCGGACCAGCTCCACAAGGTAATTCTCGTTGTGGTCGACGACGTGCAGGGCGGATGGACCGTAATCGAGGATTATTCGAACCGTGGCCGCGCCGATGGAGCCGCCGCCGCCAATGACCAAAATTCGGCGATCACGCATTTTGGCCGACGCGCGGTCACTGCTTGCTTCCAGGTCGTTTGCAAAAAGTGAATCGGTTCGGCCGGTGACAATCGCGGTAAGCTCCGCGGTTTCCGTCCCGGCAATGAACGGGCGCACCAAATTCTCGCGGTCCGCCCTGTTCATAAAGAGCCCGCTCTTTCATTTGCAACGGCGTCGCCCGGTGTGATGCACGCAGCCGAGGTCCGTTCGGCTCCCTCGCATTTCGCCAACCTGCCTTTTAGGTATCGGCGGTCCGCGATGTATCTGGGTCGGCCCTTTACTTCATCGAAAATGAGCCCGATGTATTCGCCGATGACGCCGAGAAAGAACAGCTGTACGCCGCTGAGGAAACACACGGCGGCGATCAATGACGACCAGCCCGGCACCTCGATCGCTCCCAGCATATAGAAGATGATCTCGAGGAAGCCGCCAAAAAAGCTCAAACAGGCGATGGCGATCCCCAATCCGACGCAAAACCGCAGCGGCAGCTTGGAGAATGAGCAGATGCCATTCAAGGCAAAATTGATCAGGGTAGAAGACCGATAGTGGGAGCGCCCGCCCTGGCGCGGACTCGGCTTGAACGGCAAGTAGACGACGTTGAATCCGACCCAGGATACCAGTCCGCGCAAGAATGGATTTCTCTCGGTGATCTGCGCGCGCACGACCGAAGCGACGCGTTGCGACAGCAACCGGTAGTCGGACGCGCCTGCGGGCAAATCCACCGCGCCGACTTTCTGCAGCAAACGATAGAACCAGCGCGACGTCAGGCGTTTGAGCAGCCGCGTCTCGGATCCGTCTTTGCGGATCATCTGTACCACGTCGGCGCCGTGTTCCCATTGATCCACAAGTTGCGGAATGAGCTCGGGCGGGTGCTGCATGTCACTGTCGAGCATCACGACGGCGTCGCCGCGGCTGCAATCGATGCCTGCGATCAGAGCCGCCTGATGGCCGAATCGGCGCGACATGACGAGCACTTCCACGCGAGGATCGGCCGCACTAATCGAGCAGAGCAATGCTTCCGTTCTATCGGGTGACGGATCCAGCACATAGATGATCCGGATGAGGTATCGCTGATCGAGCGGTTCAAGCGCGGCCGAGAGCTGACGGTGAAAGAGCGCGATCATCTCTTCCTCGCGAAAGACCGGACAGACAATGTCGAGGCTTCGCATCAGCGCATGCTCTGGATGACCGACTGCAGTCCGCATTCGAGCGACACCTTTGGCTCCCAGCCCAGAATCCGTCGCGCTGCCGTCGCATCCATGCGCGAATTGGCGATCTCGTGCGGCCTCGGCTTGCCGATCGCGCGGTAGGGTTTTTGCACGCCGGCAACCGCGCAGGCGCAACGGATGATTTCTTCGACGGAATATGCCGAATCGGAGCTTAAGTTGAAAATCGAACCCGCAGGCGCCTTCATGGACAGCAGCATTCCATCCACCACGTCGTCAACATGAATGTAATCGCGGCGCGGCGCAAGGTCTTGCACCAGAATTTCGCTGGTTTGCTCGTCGACGATCTGAGCAACGACATGGGGGATTAGAAAATTCGAGCCTTGACCGGGGCCGTAAATGTTTGCCGGCCGCAGCGTCACCGTCTTTGAGGAAAAATGCGAGCTGAAAAAACCGCAAATCTGCTCGCCGATATATTTCGACAAAGCGTAAGGGTTGTCGGGCTTGATCGCGTCCGTCTCTTTGGCGCCGGCGCTGGCATCGCCGCCATAGAGAAAGGAACTTAGATAGCATGCCGGGTAACCGCGACGCCGGCACTGATCGAGGATATGGAATGTGCCCAGCGCATTGATCTCGAAAAAGCCGAACGGATCTTGCCAGGCTTCGGCGACGCCGGTGCGCGCGGCGAGATGAAACACATGATCGATCGGGCCGTCCGGAAGCTCGTCCGTCCTGACGTCAAAGCCATTCGATAGCGACAGCGCATGAACGCGGTGGCCGAGGGACGTGAGTCTGTCCACCAGATGGCGGCCGACGAACCCGCTTGCGCCAGTGACGATGAACGTGCCTTCGCCGTCCGATGGCCGACCGGGCCGGTCTGGTGCAGGGTGCGATTGCGTCATCCCTTGAGCTTTGTACGCAGAATCGGCCAATCCTCAAGCGCCTTCTGATAATCGTCCGGCCGCCCGATATCCAGCCAATAGCCGTCGTGCACCACGATACGAACACGCTGGCGATCGGCGATCATTTTCAGCATCAGCTGATCGAAACCGAACGATTCACCTTCCGGAATGAAATCGAGAACTTTTTTGTTGACGCAATACACGCCCATGCTCACGCAATAAGGGATATTTGGCTTCTCCTCGAAGCCGGCCAGATAGCCGTCCGCGCCCGTTTGCAGCACGCCATAGTCTATCGTCTGCTGGCGGGCCGCGGCGGATATCGTAAAAAGCTGCTTGCCGCGGCTATGCTCGTCGAGGAAGCGATCGAAGGCCAAATCGGTCAGCACGTCGCCGTTCATGACCAGGAAATCGTCGGGCAAATCCGGAATCAGGCGCAGCGGCGCCATGGTGCTGAGCGGTTTTTTCTCCACCGAATAGTCGATCTTGATATTCCATCGGCCGCCGTCGCCGAAATAGGCGCGGATGATTTCGGCCTGGTGGTTGACGGCGAGCGTGACGTGCGAAAAGCCGCAAGCGATCAGCTGCCGGATGACGATTTCGAGGATGGGCTGATCGCCGATCGGCACCAGCGGCTTCGGCAGCGCGATGGTGAACGGATGCAGGCGGGTCCCGCGTCCGCCGGCGAGGATGACGGCGCGGTTCATGGGCGGTGGCTCATGGGTGGTCTCGGGCGCATGGTTTCGCGCCGGTCGTACGGCTCTTGCGTCGCGATTGCAAAAAGATCAAGTGTCTGGACCCCGTTATCTTCAACGTCTCGGATACCCGTGACCTTTCAATCGGCAGGCAGCGAAGGTTTTGCGGCGGCATCCGGCCGTGACAGCAAGGCTTGGCTCGCGTCCTGTTCCGCATTTGCCGTCGCGCTCCTGTTGCTCGGGGCGATTCTTTGGACCTTGTTCGAAAAGAACCTCGTGGGCACCATGACGGAGCAGGGTTGGAGCCGCCAACTTTACGGCATCAGCGCCGCGCTGACAAAACTGCGGTTTGGCATCGGCGGCGCTGCCGTCGACCAGCGGCTCCTCGCCACGCTGATGCGGAGCGGCCTCACCAGCGAGCCGGATCCCGCGTCCGACGTGCGGTATCCCGACAATCTTCGCGATGCCCAGCTGCTGCAGTCCGCATTGGTGCAGGCGCAAACCGTCGATCTGCCGCCGCCGCGGCCTGCCAATGCAAAGGGCGAATACATCGACCTCATCGGCTTTTCCGGGGAAGACACCGGGCTCGGCACCTACGATTACCTGGCGTTCAGAGCTTTTGGGGTGAATATCCCGGCGCTGACCTACCTTTATTTTCTCCTCGTGACGGCATCGTTGGCGCTTTATGGGATCGGTCATTGGCGCAGCGTCGGCGCCATGGCCGCCGTCGTCGCCGTGACGCTTGCGATTTATGCCGTCGTCTGTGCCGACTTCGTGAATTTGCTCGGTTCCAGCGCCTTTTACAGAGGTGCCGGCATTGATGCGAAGGACCCGAGGTTTCTCGGCACCATCGCCGCCATTCCGTTGCTGCACGTGATCGTCATGTGGACGCGGCCGCGTTACCGACTCGACCCGCTCGATTATTTTGCCGTCACCTTGCAGGCGGCGATTTTCGCTTTCGCCCTGCAAATCCGGTCCCCGGTCGTTTGGGCCGTGTTGGCGTTGTCCGCCTTCTGGCTGATCGCTGGAGCGCTGGCATTGCGGCGCGGCCGTTCGTTTCGGTCGCTGGGCGATTGGCGGCAATCGCGCTCGGCGCTCATCCCGATCGTCGTTCTCGTCGTCCTGCTCTCGGCGCAGCTCTTGGCCGCTGTCACTCTGCATCCGGTCTACCGGGCGCAGGGCGATGTGCCGCGGCATATGTTCTGGCAGGGCTTGCTGTCATCTTTGCAGCTTGAGCCCGACTGGGACAAGAAATACGGCGCGTCGGTAAATGGCGCCACCGACGACGCCATGCCCGCGCAGGTGGCCCGCATCGCCATCATGAAGTTGCCGCCCGAGGAGCGTCAGCAATATCTCAATCGTGACGGTGCGACCAAGCGGACCGCGCTGGAGAAATTCAGCCAAATCGCGTTCTTCGACATCCTGCGCAACGATCCCAAATTTGTGGCGCACGCTTTTTTCATCGACAAGCCGGAGCGAGCTTGGCAATCGGAGCGGCAGTTCTTTGGCGGGCTTTTTTCCGGCTTGCCGGTCTGGAATGCGCTTGTAGCAGCCGCGGCGGTCCTATTCCTGGTTTTTTTGGTGACGTGGAATGCGGACGCGTTGGCGACGCTGCTGCCAACGGCCGGCATGCTTCCGTTTTTCATCGTTGTCGCCTGGCTGCCGAATTGGCTGGTGGTCCTCAATCCGATGGTCATGATCGACAATTTCGTCTGGATCGTCGTTTTTTTGCTGCTGTCGCTGGTGATTGCGGCCGCCGCCGCGATCCGGTTTGCGGGTGGCGTGAAGCGGCGGGCGGCAATGACCGCTTTCCGGGGCTGAGCACGGTTGCAGGATGCCAAGCGCCTATCTATAACGGCTCGCACCGAGGCCCATTTCCGCTACGGCAACAGCAGCGCCATGCACCAGAGCATTCAGGCGTTTTACGATCGGAAATATACCCAAGGGTCGGAAATCCCGCGGACCAGCAAGATCTATACGATTGATTGCGTCCCCGACGACACGCCGCTCGATATCCTCGACGTCGGCTGCGGGTCCGGCAGCAACTCGCTGGCGCTTGCCGCCAAGGGCCACAAGGTCCGCGGCGTCGACATCTCCGAGGAGGGGATCGCGCGCTATCGCAGCCAGGGTTTCGACGGCCATGTCGTCGACCTCGAGAGCGGCATCGATTATCCGGACGGCACGTTCGATCTCGCGTTCTGCTCCGAAGTGATCGAGCATATGACCTCGCCCGAGATTCTCGCCGGCGAGATGTTCCGCGTCATCAAGCCCGGCGGCCGGCTCGTGCTGTCGACGCCGAATTCGGCATTCTGGCTCTATCGCGCGCTCGGCATGATCGGCTTCACCGTCAGCGAATTGCAGCACCCTAAGCACTTCCAATTCTTCTCGCGCCGCAGCCTGCTCAAACTTTTGAAAAGCGCGGGTTTCCAGCCGCTTCAGCTGACCGGGCGCAACATGTATCTGATCGTCCCGGCGCTGCCAGAGCCGCTTGACAGCGCGCTGCCAAAGCTCGGCTTCACCCGCGAAACCCGGTTCCGCACCGGCAAGCATTTCTGGCACCTGTCGCACAAGGCAGGCTTCTATAACGCCTTGTTCGCCGACTGCCTGATCATGGTGATGGCAAAGCCACGCTCAGCCTGACGATCGTCAAGGACGAGCCGCGGCGCCGCGCTTTCGATCATAGCTCGACGTGTCACGCGGCTCGTTGAGCGCCGAATCGATCGGTATGGTCGAGCCGCGATGCAGGCGGCCCATCTCGATGAGCAGCGCGGTCTGCGCGCCGTCGAGGTTTTCCACATCCTCGCGCGACCAGCGGTGATAGCGCGTCGCCGCCCTGATCGGCACGTCGCGCATCACCCGATGCAGGCGGCGGATGTCGACGAAGTTGCGCATGATCTTGTGCAGCATCAGATTGCGCGCCTTGCGCAACTCGACGATGGGAACCGGCACTTCGGCGATCCATAGCTGGGCGCGCGCGGCGCGCAAGGTGAATTCGGTGTCGAACTGGCCGCGCCGCATGATGCATTGCCGGAAAATCGGTCGCATCACTGGCAGATAGACGAATTTCTGGCCGTGGGTGTCGGAGCCGACGAAACCGAATACCGCCTGCAGGATGGTATTGAGGCCCCAGCTGAGAAGCTTGCGGTAGCCTTGCTGGCGGTTGAGCGAAAAGTCCGCCCGCTTCGATCCAACCACGAGGTCGTAGACGCCTCGGGTGCGGAAGCACCAGCGCATGAACGGCACGTCCCAGAAATCGACGTTGATGATGAAGGCCCAAGGGCCGGCGGCCTGCGCCAATCCCTGGCAGAGCGCCTCGCCGTAATTGGGCCGGTCGAGCTCGACCAACACCGAACCCGGCCAGCGCCGCACGATCTCGGCGCAGATCGCGGCCGAACCGTCGGTCGAGCCATTGTCGACCAGCACGAATTGCCAGCGGCCGCGGCCGGCGAAATCGTCGAAATGCGGCGCCAGCTCTTCGGCCATGGCGAGCAGCATGGCGGCCTCGTTGTAGACCGGCACGACGATCGACAAGTGCGGCGGATTAAGCACCGCCGGGCTCTCGCTGCTCATGAAGTCCCCCTGCCGCGTTCCTGCTGATGGAATCGTCAGCGTCCCGAGGTCGCAAATGAGATGTAGCACGCCGCGGCGAGTCGGGCCAACGCCGAATTGCCCCGAGCACTGCGTGGCGCAAGGTGCCGGAATGGTTCGTCAGTTGCGCCAAAACCGCGCAGCCGCTATACGCAATTCATCGACCTGAAGAAGCCGCACCGAGCGCCCCCGCACGATCGTTGACCGCATGAATGCCCAGTCGTCAGCGCAGGACCGTGCACGGGCCTATTTGCGCGGCAAGCGCGTCATGGTCACCGGCGTGTGTGGCACGGTCGGCAAGCAGCTGGCGCGCCAGCTTCTGGAAAACTTCGAAATCCAATCGCTGACCGGCATCGACAACAACGAGAGCGAGCTCGCGTTCCTGGAGGAACGCTACGGCGGCCGCTACGACGCCCACTTCCTGCTCGCCGACATCCGCGACAGCATCGCGATCACGCGCGAGACCAGAAACATCGAGGTGCTGTTCCACGCCGCCGCCTACAAGCACGTCTTCCTGTGCGAGCGCTCGCCGTTCGAGGCGATCCAGACCAACGTCATCGGCGTCCACAATATCGCGCGCGCCGCGGTGGAAAACGGCGTGTCGCGGCTGGTCTTCACCAGCTCCGACAAGGCGGTCAATCCAACCAACGTCATGGGAACGTCGAAGCTGATGGGAGAGCGGCTGGTCACTGCGGCGGCGCTCGATCCCAACCTTTCCGGCGCGACGTTTCTGTCGACGCGGTTCGGCAACGTGCTCGGCTCGCGTGGCTCGGTAATTCCGATCTTCCGCGACCAGATCCGGGGCGGCGGCCCGGTGACCTTGACCGGTCCGCAGATGACGCGATTCATCATGTCGCTGCACGACGCCGTGCGGCTCGTCATCGAATCGATGGTGCTCGGCCATCCCGGCGACGTGCTGATCACCAAAATGCCGGCGATCCGCATCGCCGACCTGGCGACCGTCATGGTGCGCGAATTCGCCCCGCTTTGCGGCCGCCGGCCGCAAGACATCGAGATCAAGGTGATCGGCCCCAAGCCGGGCGAAAAGCACTACGAGGAACTGATGAACGACGAGGAGACGCGCCGCGCGGTGGAGCTGGAGCGTTACTTCGTCGTCCGCCCGGCTTTCGCCACGCCGGACCGGGCCAAGCCGCACTACGACGAACTGCGCGAAACGGCGGTCGATCAGCCTTACAATTCGGCCAACGTCACGACGCTGTCGCAGGCCGAGCTCACCGACTTTCTGCGCCGGCATGACCTCGTCAGCGGCAGTCCCGAATAGCGCGAGGCGGCCATGCGCGTCATGATTCTCGGCGGCGACGGTTATCTCGGCTGGCCGACGGCGATGGCGTTTCGCCGCGCCGGCCACGAGGTGTGCGCGGTCGACAATTATCTGCGCCGCAACATCGCGCGCGACACCAATTCCGACGCGCTGATGGCCAACCCGCTGTTGCCCGAGCGCGCCGCTCTGTTCGAGAACGTCACCGGTCATAAGATCGAGGTGGCGATCGGCGATTGCTGCGATTTCGAATTCCTGTCGCAGCTCGTCGAGAGATTTGCGCCGGACGTGCTGGTGCATTATGCCGAACAGCCGTCCGCGCCCTATTCAATGATGGGCTATGACGAAGCCCGCACCACGCTGTCGAACAATCTGGTCGCCACCTTCAACGCAATCTGGGCGGTGATGCGCCACGCGCCCGCCTGCCACATCGTCAAGCTCGGCACCATGGGCGAATACGGCACCCCCAACATCGATATCGAGGAAGGCTGGATCGACATCGAGCACAAGGGCCGCAGCGACAAGTTTCTATTCCCGCGCCAGGCCGGCAGCCTCTATCACACCACCAAGGTGCTCGATACCGATCTGCTGTGGTTCTACGTGCGCATCCATGGCTTGCGCGTCACCGACCTGATGCAGGGCCCGGTCTATGGCTTGTCCAGCGACGAAGCCGACCTCGATCCGCGGCTGAAGCCGAATTTTCACTACGACGATATTTTCGGCACGGTGGTGAACCGCTTCCTGGTGCAGGCGGTGGCGAGCATTCCGCTGACGGTCTACGGCCGCGGCGGCCAGAAGCGCGGCTACCTGAACCTGCGCGACACGCTGCAATGCATCGCGTTGGCGGCGGCGCATCCGCCGGCCAAGGGCGAGCTGCGCATCCTCAATCAGTTCACCGAGACATTTTCCGTCAACGAGCTCGCCGAGCGCGTGCAGCGCGTCGCGCGTTCGCTCAATCTCAAGGTCGACATTCAGCACCTCGACAATCCACGCAAGGAGATGGAGGAGCATTATTACAATCCGGCGCACCACGGCCTGGCCGAGCTCGGGCTGAAGCCGCACCTGATGACCGACGACGTGGTCGCGGGCATGCTCGAACAGGTGCTGCAACATCGCGATCGCATCGTGCCCGAACGCATCCTGCCGCGCGTGCGGTGGCGCTAGCGATGCGCTGGCTCGTCACCGGCGGCTGCGGTTTCATCGGCCGTAATTTCATCCGGCTGTTGCTGACGCGGAGCAATGACACGATCCGGGTCGTCGACGATCTTTCGGTCGGCACGCGCGCCGAACTCGAAACGCTCGGTCCGGTCATGGCGCTCGATCCCGAGACGCTCGAAGCTGCCGAGGCCGGCGGCGCGGCTTGCCGCATCGAGCTTGTGGCCGGCGATGTCCGCGACGCCGCGCTGGCGCGTCGCGTCGTCGCGGGAGCCGACGCGGTGATCCATCTGGCGGCTAATACCGGGGTCGGGCCGTCGGTCGCCGACCCGACAAGCGACTGCACCATCAACGTGCTCGGCACGCTGAACTATCTCGAAGCCTGCCGGCACGGCGGCGTGCACCGCTTCGTGTTTGCCTCGAGCGGCGCCCCGATCGGCGAGTGCGAGCCGCCGATTCACGAGGAGCTTCCGACCCATCCGGTGTCGCCCTACGGCGCCAGCAAGCTCGCCGGCGAGGCCTATTGCTCGGCCTATAAGCGCAGCTTCGGCATCGATACGGTGGCGCTTCGTTTCGGCAATTGCTACGGGCCGCTCTCGACCCACAAGGGCAGCATCGTCGCCAAATTCATCCGCGAGGCATTGGCTGGACAAGCCTGGGAGATCTACGGCGACGGCTCACAGACCCGCGATTTCATCTATGTCGAGGATATCGCCGAGGCGATCTTCCGCGGCGCCACGGTGCCGGACATCGGCGGCGAAATCTTTCAGGTCGCGACCAGTGCCGAGACCACGGTGCTGGAGCTTGCCGAGACGCTGCGCACGGTGCTCGAGAAAAACGGCGTCCGCACCCACGGTATCCGCCACGCCGCGCCGCGAGTCGGCGACGTCAAGCGCAATTATTCCGACACCGGCAAGGCGCGCCGCCGCCTCGGCTGGAACGCCCGCGTCGGCCTCGACGACGGCCTCGACCGCACGGTGAAGTGGTTTTTGCAGCGCCCCTGAACGGCGCCAGGGCGGAGGCAGGCTAATCGAGCGGCTCCGCCTCGATCCCTCCCAAAATCAATCCGAGCTTGCCGTCGCCCGGGAACAAAAGCCTTCTACCGTTGAGGGGCCGGATAGCCACGAGCAACTGACCGTCCGATGTCGCCAGATTGATCCACACCTTCTGCCAGTAGTTGGAATGCTGCTCGATGTCGCGGCCCTGTATGCCGGATTGGTCCAGGACCTGATGGTTGTACAGGTCGAATATGGCGTCGCCATTGTTGACCGGCGTGTCGGTGCCGGGGCGATCGAGCGCGGCGAGCTCGACATTGCCGCCTGCCACGGACTTGACCCAGGCCGATACTCGATAGGTTTGATTTTTGTTGAGCCCGGTCAATCGCGCGGCGAGCGTATGACCTTTATCGTTGGGGGTTGTCGTGAGACGCAAGACCGGCTGGCCGCCCACCACGGCGTCGGCGTCGACGGCCTGCACGTTCAAGCCACGCACCATCTCCCAGCGGAATCCCGGCGTGGTGGGGTCCGGCAAGGCGGATAATGCCGTGACTTGCGAAACCGGTGGCAGGTCGAGGCTGGAGATGTCGGGTGCCGACGCCGAAATCGGTGTCGCATCCACTGCGATCGCGCCTTCACGGGAGAGCCAATCGATGATCTTGCTGGTCACGACCTCTTCGAGCCCGGCGAGAGCGTGGGCGGGCCGGGTGTTGCAACTGCCTTCGGGATAAGCGAAGGCATCGTGAAGCATGAATTGGGTTTGACCGCCATTCAACACGATCGCCTGGAAATGCGGAGCGCGCAGCACCGCGGCCGCGTTTCTGATCCGGTCAAGGACGGGAAACGAACAGGTATCGAATTGGTGGCCGATGACGAGAACGGGCATGCGGCCGAGCGCACGCTTGGCGCCGTCGATGAGCAGCGTGCTGTCGGCGTTCGGCGGTTCGAGGATGGGCGAGATCAGAACCAGGCCGGCAATCGAATCGATCTTGCCGCGGGCAAACGCATTGAGCGCCGATGTGGCGCCGGTGTCGTAGGCGATGATCCAGACTTTCGGCGCCATGCCGTGCAGTTGGTCGGAGAGCGCGCGCAGGTCGTCGGCGTGCGGTTCCGACGTTCGAAATCCGGCAAGCGATACCGGAGGCTTGTGGTCGTTGGCGATGTCCGGAACGATCACGGCGAGGCCGCGGTCGAAGTAGTGCCAGCGGGTTCGGATGACGAAATCATCCTCGCCCCAGCCGATATGTCCCTGGCTGTCGAGATTGATGTTGCCGTGGCCGCCGGGCAGCAGCATGACGGCGTTGGCCGGCTGATTCGCTTTCATCAGCAGAACGCGAACCGCCGTATCGGGCCGGGTAACCCAATTGTCAGCAGTCACCGAAGCCGCATTGAGGGGCCCGCAGTCGAACATTCCAGCTAAAAGGATCGCCGCGGCACCGGCCGTCATGAGAGCGGTCTTACGGGACCAGATGGTTGCCATCGCCAAGGGATTTACCTCGATCGGCAAATAGTGCAATACCCCAGCCGCCAACCGGCATGGCGCGAACGTCGGCACGCGCGATGGTCGAGGGTGACAGTGATTGAACGCCCCGATATCCGATCGCCGGCGCTGCCGGTTCCGGCCCGAAATTTCTTTGCATCGGTTCGAGCCCGGGAGCCCCGCGCGGTGACCGCGATTTTCGCGCTCGCCGCGGTATTGCTGTTCGCGATCAATTTTCTGCATGCATATCAGCTCGGTTTCCAATCGCGGATGTACGACAGTCCGATCTATCGCTGGCGCGAGAGTCTGGTGATCGCGTTGTCGCGCATGCAGCCGCAGCCGTTGCACGGCTATGTCGGCTACGGGTCGATACTGTCCTACTTTACCCAGCACGGGCTCGCGCTCATTGGCGGCGAGGCCTCTCCGATGCCGACGGCTGAGCAACGCGCGGCGCTGGTCGCCGACGGCGCGCGCATGGACCGGTTGATGAAAGAAGCCAGTAAGGTCGCCATCGATCCGACGCTGCCCCCCGTCATATTGCAGGGCAACGAACTCGGGCTGGTCGATTACACGTACTGGGCGTTCAAGCTTTACGGCGTCAGCATCAACGCGCTCGTATTATTCTATTTCACCTTGCTGTTCGTCTCTGTTGCATTGTTCTTCGTCACCTTCCGCCGATCCCGGTTCTGCCTGCTGCTCCTGATGCTGTATCTGGCGGCGCACTACTTCGCCCTCGATTACGCGCAAACCCGACCCATTATCGCCATCCAGAACAGCCGATTTTTCCCGGTCCTGGCGTTGCTGCCGGCGCTGTATCTGCTGCTTCTCGTGGTGACGCGGGTACCCCCGACGCTGGCCGTTGCGGCGATGGCCGCCGTTCAGACCTTCATCCTGATGTTCATGGTATTCTGCCGGACCCAGACCTATTGGGAGGTCCTTGCGATCTTGCTCGCGGCCGTCGTCGTCACCGGTCTGCAACCGCTCCGACAAGCGGCATTCCATGTCGGCCGGTGGCCTTCGGCTATCGGCAAATCGATTTACCAAACCTGGCCGGCGGCGCTTGCGGCAGCGGGAATCTTCGTGTTGCTCGGCTATAGCGGACTTGCGCCGGACAAAGCCCTTTATTCGCAAGAATCAAAAGCGCATTTGTTTTGGCACGACTTCTTCGCCGGCACCGTCGGCGCCGATCCGATGCTGTATGCCATATATGGTTACAATTTGCCGCCGTTTTCCGACGATCTGAGTTATGTCGCCGCGATACATGACCTGCGCGGACGCAACGATGGGATTTGGCCCATTGCCGAGGTTGTCGACGGCGTTCTCGGCATCGATATCTGGAAGAGCAACGGCGCTTATGACGGGGAGATGCGCCGGCTTTATTTCCGGGTCGTGCGCGAGCATCCGTGGCTTGTTCTGCGCTCGTTCTTGATCGGAAAGCCGCGTGCCCAAATCGAATTTCTCCTCGATACGCCCGAACTGTGGAACCGGAACAGCTACGTCACTCCAATCCTTTTGGCTCTGGCCGCGACCGTTCTGGCGCTCACGTTCGGCGCTCCGCTGCCGACGACACGGACGGCGCTTGCTGGCGTGGCGGTGACGGCGGTCGTGTGCGTCTGTTCGACGCTCACCAGCTTTTTCTATCCGACCGCCCTGATTGCCGAAGTGCTGGTGACCTGGCTGATCCTGGGCATGCTGTGCTTCGTATACCTGCCGACGGCCTTGCTGTTTTATGTCCTGCGCCGGTCCAGGCCGGCGGCCGCGATTTCATAAATCCGCGGTGGCACGAAGCACGCTAGCCAAGTGGGTTCGCCTCAACACCGCCCAAAATCACGCTGACGTTGCCATCGCCCTTGAATGTCAACACGTTGCCATTGGCCGGCCGCACCGTGACATCAAGGTGGCCATCGGATGTCATCACGTTGAGCCAAATTTTCTCCCAGCCATCGGGGCCGTGATCGATGCCTCCCTCTTTAACCGGGGTGTCTCCGTCAAGAACCGTACGGTTGGAAAGACTGAAAATGGCCGCAAGGTGGTGGAGGGGTTGTCCAGGGGCTTGGTTGCCGACCTCGAGTTGGACATTCCCGCCCTGGGCTTTCACCCAGGCAGTCACCCGGTACACCTGGTTCTTATTGAGCCCGCTGAATTGCCCGGCCAAGGTGTGGAAACCATCCTGCGGCGTGGCGACGAGCCGCAAGACCGGCTGGCCCGGCACCACTGGCGCTCCCGTCTCCGGCCGGACGGTCAAATGCGCGATCGCGGCCCATTGGAATCCCCGCGACTGCACCTTCGGCAGCGCTTCCGCTACAGGCTCTTGCGCGGCTGCGGGTGTCGCCACCGATGCGGGCGATGCCGCCGCAGTGGGCGGTGCAGGCCGTGCGGCCGAGATCGAAGCGGTGAAGGGCGGGTCGGAGTCGGAATAGTTGGACCACTTGTTCAAAGCAAACAAAGTGGCTGAAAATGACAGCGCAACGACAACGATTCCGACGATGCCGTAGGCCAGCCTTGATAGCATGATAGCCCCATGCTCGATGTGACGACGCGTTGGCTACCCCGGTTCGCTGCTTCTATGTTAAGTATGATTAATACAAAGTTAAGACAGACTTTGGCCGATAAATGGCGTCGGAGCGCATGCTTGCCGGCAACTTTTCTGCTGCTGCGAACCGCTTCGTCTGTCGGGACAAGACCGGCATTGATTCGCGTCAGCCGTTTCTTGCTGGCAGATCAAGGCGATCCAGGGTTCGCCGGCAATGTCTCCAGGGCCGCGGCGTAGGGGCGGAGCGCGCGATGCAGTCCTGGCTGGATTTCTGGAATGCGCCGAACGCGATCTATGTGAGCCGGCGCCACCAGGATGCGCACTATGCCAAAGTTTTAGGCGGCATCGGCCGTTTCATGCCGGCCGGCGGTGCGGCGGTCGTCCTGGACTGGGGCTGCGGCGACGCGCTCGCCGCCAACGACCTGGCGCAAACCTGCCGGACGCTGTTGCTCTACGATCGCGCCGACAGCACGCGCCGCCGGCTGCTTGCGAATTTCGCCGATAGCCCGAAAATCCGCGTCCTCGACGACGCGGAACTCGACGCGGTTGCGCCGGCTTCGCTCGACCTGATCGTCGTCAATTCCGTCGTGCAATATCTCGACCGGCGCCAATTGACCGATGCGCTGCGCCTCTTTCACCGGCTATTGAAGAGCGGCGGAACGCTGTTGCTCGGCGACATCATCGCGCCGGATACGCCGCTCGTCGGCCACGTCACCACGTTCCTGGGTTTCGCGTGGCAGAATGGCTTCTTCGTCGCGGCGGTCATCGGGCTAGCGCGCAACTTCGTGTCGCCATATCGCAAGCTGCGCCGCGAGGCCGGTTATGCTTGTTACACGGACATGCAGATGCTGGGTCTGCTCGATGCCAACGGTTTTGTCGGCGAGCGGCTCGCGTCCAATATCGCGGTCAGTCAGCTTCGTTCCTCCTATCTTGCGCGCAAAACGAGGGCCGAGGGTGTATCCTCGAGCGATGAATCCATGCGATGATTCGTTGTGCCGTCGGAGCGCCTGTATTGGACTCAGGCGCAACGCCTCTACCGGCTTGATGCGATGCGCCATTCGATAATCCGCCGATCGCTGGTTCTGACGACGTTCTACATTTCCGGGCACGGCTTCTATTATCTGTTGCTCCTGATCGCGAATGCGATGCTGGATCCGACGGGGTTCGGCCGCCTGTATACCGGCTGGGCCGTATTGAACGTCCTGGTCGCGCCCATTTCCATCATTGCGCTGTTGCTCTCCAGCTATTTCGCGCAAGCCAACAGCGATAATGGGCCGGCGTTCGTCTCCAGGATGCTCGCCCGCATCGCGGCGATCGCCTTGCCGTGGACGGCGGGGACGGTGCTGCTGCTGGAAGTCCTATTTTATGTCGGCGGCAGGCTGATCGGCGCCGATTCGCTGGCGTTGATCCTGGTACTGCCGCTGACCGCCGTTTCGTTTCTGGGCGTGGAGATCGTCCGCGCCTCGCTGCAGGGCACGCTGCGGTTCGTGGCCTTCGGCGCGAGCTGGTTCTTGTGGTGCGTCGCCCAATGCGCCGTCGGCGCGATCGGACTTTTGTTGACCCGTTCGCCGTGGGGATGTTTTGCCGGCATGCTGGTGGCAAACTTGCTCACGCTCGCCGGCCTGTGCTGGGCGGTCGCCGGCGAGGGACCGGCGGCGCCCGCCGCGACGCAAGACAGCCCGAAACTCGCCTCATACTCGCTGCAGCGGGCGCTGGCGTTCTGCAGCGCCTTCGTCGGCTTCGTGCTGTTCAACAACGCCGATATTTTCCTGGCCTATCTGATTTTGAGCCCCGCGGATCTGGGTATCTACACGGCGTCGAGCGTGCTGCCGAAAGCGATCGTGACCGCGACCCAGCCGGTCGTTCAGATCATCTTGCCGGTCGTCATCAGCATTCAGGGCGAGGGCGAGGATACCTCGCAGGCTGTGATGAAGGCGATCTTCGCCGCGTTTGCGCTCGGCGCCGCGGCGTTCATGGTGTTGTGGGCCGGCTCGGACCTTGCTTGCGCGCCGCATGGCATCCGGTTTTGCACGACACCGCTGATGCTGCTGTTGGCGGCGGCGGCGGTGCCATTGTCGGTCATACGGACCCTGGTTACGGCTGATGTCGCGCATGGCCGCTACTGGCTGCCGCATCTGCCGTTCCTTGCGCTCGCGGTATTTGCCGCCGCGATGACGCTGACAAAGATGTCCGGGCCGGCCGAGAACCTTCATCTCGCCACGACGTATCTCTATTCCTGCTGGGGATTGCTTGCGGTTTGGGCCATTGCAGGAATTTTGAGAGGGCGCCTTTTCGCGCGGGGCGAAATCACGCCGGTGACGCTGCGTGGACGGCAATAGGACAGGAGCTGAGCTTGGCAAGTCCTGTACCGCCCGGACTGATCGTCAATGCCGACGATCTCGGCATTCATCCGAGCATCAATGCCGGCATTGTCTCGGCCTACCGCCGCGGCATCCTCACGTCATGCACGATGCTGATGACGACCGCCTATTTCGACGAGACGATCCGCGACTATGTGCGGCCGCAGGTGCTTCCGATCGGGGTTCATCTGTCGCTGACGTTGGGCAAAGCCGTGGCGCCGCGCGGCGAGGTTGCCGATCTGGTCGATGAAGACGGCAATCTCAAGCTCTTGGCCGATCGGCTCATTCTGTCCTCGTTCAAAGGCGAGCGCGGCGATGCCGTGCTGCGGCAGATCCGGCGGGAATTCGAAGCCCAGCTCGCCATCGCGCGCGACCACGGCCTGCGTCCGACCCATGCCGATTCACATCAGCATGTGCACATGAACCCGGCGATATTTCGCCTGCTCGAGGAGCTGTTGCCGCGGTTCGGCATCGATCGCCTGCGCCGTTCGCGCGAGGCGTTTCACACCTTCGTGCTCGGCGCCGATCTGCCGGACGTCATGCGGCGCAACAACCTCGCCAAATGGGCGCTGCTGCGCTGGCGCGCCGCCGGGATGCAGCCGGCGCTTGCTACCACCGACGATTTTTTCGGCGTGCTCTATTCCGGCGCGGTGACAAAGCGGGCCATGCTTGCCTTGCTGCGCACCGCGGCGCCCGGGCGTTCGCTGGAGATTTGCATTCATCCCGGCTTTCCCGCGCCGGCGGGCGTGCGCGACTATCCGCGGCCGGGCTATAACGCCTTCATCAGCGCCGCGGCGCGACAAACCGAGCACGACGTGCTGGCCGATCCGGACGTCGCCGGCCTGCTGCGCGAGCGGCGTCTCGCCTTGCGCTCATTCGATGGGACGATAAAGGCTTAAGTTTTCGCGTGGCAAAACGCGCTTCTTGCTTGCTGCAGGTTGCCAGAAACGAAGGGCCGCTGGCGACTTGAACCCAGTGCCACAGGCGCAGATCAATAGGCAAAGCCAGACCACGCCGTTCACGTCCGCCATGCGCGGGTCGGTGAACGTGCTGACGAATTCCCCCAGCCGTGTATCGGTGAACGGCATGACGATGACAGTTGGGATCACGCAGAGCGCCAGTAAGGCGATGGGAATGACCAAGGCGGACAGCCGTCGCGCTACCGGCAAGACATAGGGCAGTCCGACCGCCGCGAGCGCCATGGCGCCGCCGATGCCGCCGATCGCAATCAGCGCGGCCGTCCGCAACAGCCAGAGAAAAGGCGTGTGTGGACCGATCCCGATCGCGACGATGGCGAGCGCGATCAGGCCGAGGTCTTTCAGCAGTCTAAAGCCGATCGGCGCCAGCGCTTGTAGATAATGTTCGACCATGACGCCGGGATATTGGCGCCACAAGTCGAACACGACCTGCCTGGCCAAAGGATCGCGCTTGCTTTCGTTCCAGTAGTCGCCAGCCAAATAATCGTCCAGGCGCTCGCCGCGTTGCTTGATCTTGACCCGCAGCCACGCGCCGGCATAGGCATCCGACTCGCCAATGGTGACGCCGGACTCCCGTTCGAGCTCCGGAATGTGCCACGCGAACGACGGCATGGTGCTGACAAGATAAGCCAGCCAATAACCGTGGCCGGAAAACGTCGCCGTGTTGTAGGCCGCAGCGTCGCGCCGCCAATGATGATTTTGGATCAGGATCGCGGCGCTCAGCGCGAACACGAGTGCCGGATAAACGGACAGGCGACTAAGGCGCGCTCGCAGCAGCAAGCGCCACGGCCACAGACGCGCCGCCACGATCAGGATAACGAGTGCGAGCAGCGGTCCGGCCTGCCAATAGGCATAGGTCCGGGCATTGACCACGAAGGCAAACACCAATCCGGCGGTTGCCGCCCCAATGGCGTCAATCAGGCGAAAACCGCGGCCGGACCCGACCAGGGTCAGGCAGTACAACACCGGATAAAGCGACAGGAAGGGGAGCATGCGGCTGTTCGTCAGCGGACCGAAGTCGAAGCTGTCGGAACGCAGCGAATCCTGGTCGGCCAGGAGCAGCAAGAGATACAAGATGGATGGAACGATGAATATCGCGCGATGATGGCGAAACGAGCCGATGAAGCACAGCGTCATGACGGCGAGAATGCCGATGTAAAGCGCATAGATCGATCGGACGTGATAGCCGAACAGCTTGAATGCGAGATAGTAGTAATCGATCATCCCGGTTTCGTTGAGCGCGAGACCGAATGTCTTGCCGCGATCTGCAATCGCGAGATCGGCCGCGGCCCGCAAAGCCGCATCGGCTTGCTCCGGATGGGTGTTGAGAACGGCCATCAGCGCGCGGTTCGGGTTGATGCCGTAGCCGAATTTGTCGAGCGCATTCTCGACTTCGACCAGGCCGACCATGCCGGAGCTGCCGTGCGCCGCTTCGGAGATTGCGATCGCCAGCGACGCAGTGTGCCGATAATAGTCGGGCACGATCGTATCGAGCCCCTTGCGCACGCCGTCCGCCGCGATCAGCAGGACGAGCAGCAGGCTCGTGGCCGCAAGCAGGTAGAACATGCCGTTGGCGCCGCTCCGGCGTTTGCTCGCGGTTGCTGCTTTCGGGCTCATGTCGCAAATCGGTTGTCCGCGTCGCGTCGTCTCTTCGCCGCCGCAGCGCCGCGCCGGGCGGTCCTTGTTTCGAGGCCGTGCTACTCGGCGGCCTTTCTTGTCAGCCCGTCTAAATTGCACACAACCTTCGCCCCGGCCAGATAAAGAGATTGAATGTGCCATTCTGCTCGACGAGCTCCACGACATAGTCGTTCGGCGCGATCGGCGTCACGGTGACCGTCTTCGCGGCGGTCCGCATTTGCTTCTCGCCGTCGATCTGGCAGGAAACGGCGCAATGCGCGTTGGCGGCGCATTCGTAGGTGCGCAGCGCGTAAGCTTGCACAGGCGCCTGGGCCATGAGCGGCGACGATCCCAGGCAGAGCGTGATCGCGACCGCCTGGGCGACGCACGGACCCGCTCTCATCTGCTTCTCCGTCAACGCCATGTTTGTTGGTATTGCCACATCGTCGGCGCTTTGTATATGACGGAAGGTTGAACATACGGTATCGATGCGATAAGCGCTTGCAAGGGCAGCTCTTGCGTGGTGCTTCGCCGCCGCCAATTCCTGATGGTGTTCTTGGTCGGGCCTGAATGCACATTGGGCGTCCGGCAGGGACAAGGATGTCATGGCACGCGATGGCCGGCGGCACTATCCGCAACGAAAGCGGCATTCGCCGAATTGCATTCGTGCCGATGGCGCTGGCGTCGTACGCGCTTTGCGACGCGGGCGCGCCGACCTTCGGCTTGCACGGCTCTTGTGTCGCGATTGCAGAAAGATCAAGTGTCTAGGCCTCCGCCGTCCTCATCATCCCGGAAACCCGTGACCTCTTCGTCGGCAGTCAGCGAAGGTTCGGCAGCGGCACCCGGCCGCGACAGCAAGGCTTGGCTCGCGTCCTGCTCCGCATTTGCCGTCGCGCTATTGCTGCTCGGGGCTATGCTTTGGACCTTATTTGAAAAGAACCTCGTCAGCACCATGACGCAGCAGGGATGGACCCGCGAACTCTATGGCATAAGCGCCGCCCTGACGAAAATGCGGTTTGGAATTGGGGGCGCTGCCGTCGATCGGCGAATTTTTGCCAGCCTCGTGGAAGCGGGTCTTGCGCTAAATCCGGCCCCCGAGTTGAACGTGCGGTTTCCCGACAATCTTCGGGATGCGAAGCTGCTGCAATCGGCGCTGCAGCGAGCGCAGACCATCGATTTGCCGCCGCCGGCACCTGCCGACGCTCATGGCGAATACATCGACCTCAAGGGATTTGCCGGAGAAGACATCGGGCTCGGCAGCTATAATTACCTTGCCTTCAGGACATTTGGGGTGAATGTCGCGGCGCCGACCTACCTTTATTTCATCATCGTGACGGTATCGTTGGTGCTTTACGCTATTGGTCACTGGCGGAGCGTCGGCGCCATGGCCGCCGTTGTCGCCGTCACCTTGGCGCTTTATGTGGTCGCCTGCGCCGATTTCGTGAATTTCCTCGGTACCAGCGAGCTCTTCGACGGTCCCGGCATCGATCTGAAGGACCCGAGGTTCCTCGGCACCATCGCCGCCGTTCCGTTGCTGCACGTGATCGTGATGTGGACGCGGCCGAGTTACCGGCTCGGCCCGCTCGATTATGTTGTCGTCGTCCTGCAGGCGGCGATTTTCGCTTTTGCCCTGCAAATCCGCTCTCCGGTCATCTGGGCCGTGCTGGCGTTATTGGCCTTCTGGTTCATGATCGGCGCGCTGGTATTGTGCCGCGGCCGTTCGCTGCGGTCGCTCTGGGATTGGCGGCAGTCGCGCTCGGCGCTCATTCCGATCGCCGTTCTGGCGGTTCTGTTGTCGGCGCAGCTGTTGACCGCGGCAACCCTGCATCCGCTCTACCGCGCGCAGGGCGATGTGCCGCGGCATATGTTCTGGCAGGGCTTGCTGTCCTCTCTGCAGCTCAATCCCGAATGGGCTGCCAAATATCTCGCTTCGGTGGACAACTATACGGGCGACATGATGCCGGAGGAGGTGGCCCGCATCGCAATCATGAAATTGCCGCCCGAGGAGCGGCAACAATATCTGCGCGACGATGGTTGGCCTAAGCGGACCGCGCTCGAGAAATTTACCCGGCTCGCATTCCTCGATCTTCTGCGGAGCGATCCCAAGTTCGTAGCGCATACGTTTTTCATCAACAAGCCGATGCAGGCTTGGCAATCGGAACAACAGTTTTTTGGCGGGCTTTTCAGCGGATTGCCGATCTGGAATGTGCTTATACCGGCTGCGGCGGTCCTATTTCTGATGGTTTTGGTGGCGCGGAACGTGGATGCGTTAGGGACGTTGCTGCCGACGGCCGGCGTGATTCCGTTATTTATCGTCGTCGCATGGCTGCCGAATTGGCTGGTGCTCCTAAACCCGATGGTCATGATCGACAATTTCGTCTGGATCGTCGTTCTTTTGGTGTTGTCGTTCGCGATCGCGGCGGCCACCGCTATCCGCTACGCCGGCGGCGCCAAGCGGGCGTCGGCGCCTGCGCCGTGACCGAGGCAAAGCCCACGGCGAGCATGCCCGCGACAAGCGGCTGAACGAGTGCGACAGCCGTTTCCCGACGGTGCCGGATCTGTCCCGCCGAGGCACGGAATTGACATGCCGCTACCCTGTGTTAGGACGGACCTGGACCGGCAGGTATCCTATGCGCGACAGCAATAGATCGTTTGGGCTGCTCATCGGCGGCGTCCTGCTTT
>Ga0307476_10000478_pt1 | contig 31479 bp, 24 predicted proteins | sample atmos_gasesECM2C_2_FD_203314 | JGI IMG/M metagenome (GOLD analysis project Ga0307476, IMG submission 203314) | Hardwood forest soil microbial communities from Morgan-Monroe State Forest, Indiana, United States - atmos_gasesECM2C_05 | ecosystem: Environmental > Terrestrial > Soil > Temperate...
CAAGGGCGGGCCGGACCCGGCGCTTGATTCTCGGTGAGCCCGGACGAGGCGTCCGGGGCTACGTGAACAGAGTTGGATCCTCGGGACTTTTCCGCAGGCCGTGAAGCGCTGCTCCACCCAAATCAGGCGTAGCGTCGAGGCGGCTGTCTTTGATCTACCTCCTTCGGCATTTATCTGTTGCTTGCAGCCCTTTATGGCGTCAGCGCCAGCTTGGTGCGCATCTCCTTGGCCAGAGCGTCCACGGCTCGTATTTTGGTCTCGGCCAGCGTAGGAAGATTGGGGACCCTCAGGGCCATCTCACAGGAAAGTAGCAACGCCGTCATGGTGCTCCTTAGCTCGCTGCGCAAATCCTGTTGGGCCTCATGCCTGGCCAGCAGCAATTCTCGCTTGCGCCGATGCAGGGCAGAACGCAATTCGCGCGATACCCGCTCGATTCCGCTGATGGCAAAGTTGGAATGGACCGGGACGGCGGCGCCGATGTGTTTGAAAATCGTCTCTACGTCGTCGGGTTCCGCATCCAACAGCAATTGATCGAGAACCACGGCTGAAAACTCATGCGCTTCCAGTTGCGTCACCGCTTCGCGTAGTGTGGCCGCAACTTGTACCTCTTCGGCCGTGACTTCCTGCAGCGCTTTCGCGCAATCCTGAACTTTTGCGAGAGACGTAATCAGCAGAATCATGTTCTGCTGGGGTGCACGTGTTTCGCCAGACTTCGCTGATTGATAACACGTGGGTTGCGCGAATCGTCCCCTTGCATGGGTTCCATTGCGGGAAAGCCGAGTCCGGGTTTAGGGACCGGTCTTAGGGACGATGCTGCGTACGCTCTCACTTAAGCTCTGCATAAACTTTTACATTTTCATGACAAGCTCACAGGGCGGCGGCGTTATTGTAGGCCCGCGAATTTGCTATAGGGATCGTTTTGCGTGGCCGCAGAGACTAGGGGGAAACCTTGAGAAAACCACAACTGCTAGCCGTCACAATACTCGCGTTGGCGCTGTTGGCAATTGCCACACCGCCCGCGAGCACACAAACCCTCGACGTGCTTCACAACTTTGCCGGGGGTACAGACGAGAACTATCCGCAGGGAGGAGGCGCCCAAACCTACACCATCCTCCATGCGTTCGGCGGAGGGACGGACGGCGCGGTTCCTAACCCCATCATCGGGGACGCGCAAGGCAACCTCTACGGCGCGACCAAGTTTGGTGGCATCACCTCGTGCGGCGAAGACACCTGCGGGACGGTATTCAAGATCGACAGCGCCGGAAACGAGACCGTGTTCTATCGCTTCGAGGGCGGAGACAACGGATACGGTCCCTTTGCAGGATTAGCCCGGGACGCGAAGGGTAACCTCTATGGCACGACGCAAGGGAACGGCTTTGTTGGCGGCGCAGCCGTAGTGTTCAAGGTCGATCCCAATGGCCAGGAGACCACCTACGATATTGCCGGGGATAACGCCTGCTGCTTTGACTCGCCTGTTGCCGTGGACGCGAAAGGCAACATCTACGGCATGTCGCCATACGGCGGCCAGCCCAATTGCGGTTTGGTCAGGAATGACTTGGGCTGTGGAACGTTGTTTAAAGTTACCCCCTCCGGCAAATTCAAAGTGCTTCATGTTTTCAAAGGGAAGGACGGAATACAGCCAGAGGGAGGTGTGGTCCTTGACGCCAAGGGCAACATCTACGGCACCGCAGCCTATGGCGGCAATCTCAAGTGCGATTATCCAGGCTGGGGCATGCCGACTGGAGAAGGCTGTGGAACCATCTACAAGCTGGATCCGAGCGGCAAGTTCACCATACTGCACACCTTTACGGGGCCAGGTGATGGCTCGGATCCTATGGGCCTGATTATCGACTCCGCTGGCAACCTCTATGGCATTGCTGATAGTGGCGGCGACACCATCAAACGTACAGATTGGGAGTTCGGCTTGGGAACTATTTTCAAAGTAGATACCAGCGGCAAGTACAGTGTGCTCTTCACCTTCAGCCCGTGCACCGATCCCCCGTGCAGTAAGGGCCAAGTGCGGAATTCGCTCTACGCCAGCCATCTGGTGAGAGACTTGAAAGGCAACTTGTACGGCCTTCAAATGGTCAACAACTGCGCATTCGGTGGGGGATGTTTGTTCAGAATAGACACGAAAGGGAAAATAACCGACCTCTACGACTTCACACAAGACCAAAGCGGAGCCCCAATTATCCCCTCGATGGGCCTGGTCCTAGGTTCGCACGGCGATTTCTATGGCAGCACGCCCCTTGGAGGGTCTGCTCAACCTGAATGTGACGACGAAGGCTTCCAGGGCTGCGGGTCGGTGTTTCACATTACGTTTTAGCCGGCCCGGCCTTCGGGCGGACGGGCGACGACGCCCGTCCGCCATCAGCTGTAGTTAGGCTTGAATCTCGTACTCCTTGAGCTTGCGATAGAGCGTGGTCTTGCCGATACCCAACAGCCGCGCCGCCAGCAGTTTGTCGCCATTGAGCTGCGTAATGGTGCTGAGGATCGTCTTTCTCTCCATCTCGGAAATGGGAATGATTTTTGCCGACCCATCGCCCTCGACTGCGGCGTGGCCGTTTCCGCCGTGGATGATGCTGGGCAAATCCAGAACTTGGATTTCCGGCCCACTGTTCATGGCGCAAGCCCGCTGCAAACAATTCTCCAGTTCTCGCACATTGCCGGGCCAGTCGTAGGCCAGCAGCGCTTTCATGGCATCGTCACTGAGGGTGCGCTCTTGTCCAAAGTCTCGCGCCATCCGTTCCATAAAATATGCCGCCAGCACCGGGATGTCCTGCCGCCGCTCGCGCAGAGCGGGAATGCGCAGGTTCAGCACATTCAGCCGGAAGTACAGATCGCGCCTGAAGGTTCCCTGCGCCACCGCCACTTCCAGATCGCGATTGGTCGCCGCCAGAATTCGCACATTAATGTTGGTGCGCTTGGTGCTGCCCACCTGGCGGATTTCTTTCTCCTGGATGGCCCGCAACAGCTTGGCCTGCAGGTCCACCGGCAACTCTCCAATCTCATCCAGAAACACCGTGCCGCCTTCGGCCATCGCCAGCAATCCTTCCTTAGCCTGCACTGCGCCGGTGAATGCTCCTTTCACATAGCCGAAGAGCTCGCTTTCAATCAGGGTAGGAACCAGGGAGCCGCAATCCACGGGGATGAACGGCTTGTCGCGGAAGGGGCCGGTGAAGTGAATGGATCGCGCCACCATTTCTTTTCCCGTCCCACTCTCTCCCCAAATCAACACCGGGTGGCTGCTCAGGGCAGCCTTGGTAATCATGCGATAGAGCTTCTCCATTTCGGGCGCGTGCCCCACGATGCTGCCAAAGCCGAGCTTGGATTTAATCTTCTCGCGCAACATGCGGTTCTCTGTTTTCAGCTTCAAGTGCACCGCCACCCGTCCCAACAGAAGCCTCAGTTCGTCGATGGTGAAGGGCTTGGTCATGTAGTCGTAGGCGCCGTTTTTCATGGCCTGCACGGCGGATTGCACGGTCGCATGACCGGTTACGACGACCACTTCCGCATCCGGGCGCCGCTGTTTGATCTTGTGCAACGCTTCGAGTCCGCTGGCGCCGGGTAATTTCAGATCGAGCAGAACCACGTCGATCGCCTGCGACTCGACCAGGCGGTAGGTGTGTTCGGCTGACTCCGCAACCATGGTGTTGAAACCCAGGGACTGCGCAACTTCGCGGCACACGTCCCGAATGGCGCGTTCGTCGTCGACGATCACCAGATTCAGCAAATTGGCCCCTTCAAGCTGAGGCGGATTAAAGGCATGAGCAGTGGCGCTGGTCATACTGATTTTTCCCTTCTTCTTTTAACTTTTCCCGCTGCCCGCGTCTTGGGATGCGGAGCCGGGCTGACCTCGTTTGCAACTTCGGCCACGATCGATGGTTTGGATTCCACCTTCACCCGTGGCAGGTAGACAACCACTCGCGTGCCTTTTCCAGTCTCACTGTCTACTTCAATTCGCCCTCCTTCGTGTGTCACGATGCGATATACCGTGGCTAGCCCCAGGCCATTGCCCAGTCCGGGCTTTTTGGTGGTAAAGAAAGGTTCGAACAGGCGTGACCGGGTTTCTGCGTCCATGCCGCAACCGGTGTCGCTGACGGCGAGCGCAACCCAAGAGTCACAAAACTGGTTGCGCGCGTCCGGTTCCAGCCTGCGTCCGTCGAAATTTCTGGTGTTGAGCGTGATCCTTCCCCCGTCGGGCATGGCATCGCGCGCGTTCAATACGAGGTTGAGGACGATCTGCTGCACCTGGGCCGGATCCATGCTTACGAATCCCAGATCTTCCGCCAGTTCGGCAACCAGGTCGACGTTCTCGCCGATCAGGCGCGCCAGCAGATTTTGCACCTCCGAGACCACGTCATTCAGACGCAGCAGACAAGGCGCCACTGCCCGCTGCCGGGCCACCGCCATCAACTGCTGGATCAGCCCCGCGCCCTGCTCTCCGGCCTTGCGAATCTCTTCCGCAAAACGCCGCAAACGGCTCTCCGGTTCCAATCCGGCTAGAATCAGTTCACTGCAAAGCACCATCCCGGTGATCAGGTTGTTGAAGTCGTGGGCAACCCCGCCCACCAGGCGGCCAATGGCCTCCATCTTGTGCGCGTCCCGCAACTGTTGCTCGGTTTGCGGACGCTCGCCTGCTTCCTCAGGCCTCACCTGCAGTTGTGCGATCGCTCTCATAGCCGTATCGGTCCCCATACAAAGTGCTGTAGAGTCACGCCTTTCCTGCGTGCTCCCCATTTGGGAAGTTTAGGCGGACCGCCCTCGGAAGCGCTGTGATGGTTGACCAGGGATTTGCCGGTTGAAACCGAGACCAAAATGGGAGGAAGAACTGGGCGCGAACTCGTAGGCACACAACGCGCAACCGCACTTCACCGCTGCTTTCAGCTTTCGAGATGCAAGGGTTGAGCCAGTCGAAAAGTCAGACGGCGCCCTGTGGAAAACCTCACCTCGCGCGGCCCTGGACCGGGCAGGGATGCACTGGATCCGGCTTGATTGGGCAAAGCTCCGCCGTTCGTGGAATCCGCCGCCGATTGTGCCAGCGCACCTTTGTCGTTTTCCCCGGATGTCTTCATCGCCCGCGCTTCCCGTTTTGCATACGATCCGCCCTTGGCGAAAACGCTCGAGGTCCGCAGCGGAACCGCTTTTCCTTTTACCACTATCGACGTCAGCGTCACTCGCAGGTAGCCCGGCTCGCGCAGGCCTCGGGAGGCCCTTGCCGTCATCACGTTGCCGGTAACTATCGCCCCCTGCGGCACCACAATCTTCCCGGCAACGATCACGGGTTCATCGACCACCGCCGCGAATGAATCTCCAACCCGGGAATCCGCGCTCGACAGCGCTGCCTGCAATCGGACGGTAATCTCGGTTCCCGCGGGAAGTCCGTCAAAGACAATTCCGGCCGTGGGAGAGATTCCGCCGCCATTAGAAACGCGATCAAAAGGAAGATGAGCGCTGCTGGCGGTCCCACTGGATGCCGGAACCGGCAGTTGCCGGGAGCATCCCGTCATCCCGGCAAATGTCACCCAGGCAAGGCTGGCCCACGCCAGGCGCCCAATTGGCCCGCCACGTTGCCGCGATTTGTTCATGTGCATCTGTCCCTGCCTGCTCTGTGGCCACAAGTCGCAAGGCAGATGCCATCGCCAGGATGCCAGGAATCATGAGTTTAGAAGCAATGCCATGTTCTCCGGATGTAGATTTTGCGCGGCTGAATGTAGGCAGGCTGGCCCAAGCTCTGAACCGCCGACAAAACGCGGGCGCCCTGCCCTTCTCGCGTTCGGTGCGAGAGGGCGGGGCTTCTAGAGGCAGTCTCCGCGACCGCAAGGCTCGTGGACTTTGTGTTTTGTTCGTCGGGGGTGTTCGTCCGTCGCGACCTAAAACAGACTCCGTCCCAATGCGGGCAAGTGTGCGTGACCGCGCGTTTCCTCGACCCTCGATGTTGACGGCTTCATCGTCTCCCACACTTCCGCAAAAAAACGCGGAAGGATGGGGGCACCCGATCTCTGATTCATAGATCGAATCAAGAAAGCTTGGGCCCCGTATCCAGACAGATCTAACAAAAGACAATCGCCGTCTGTGAGCTGCGGACGTTGCAAGTTCTTTCAGCTTGACGGCTGGCCGGAACCAGATCAAACTTATCGGCTGCAGCGCTCAATGAGTGCGAGCGCACCATCTCGATATCTTTCCGACTTGAATACAAGAGGAATTATGAACTCTAAAGCCGTCCCCGTAGCTGCGGTTGTGTTTGTGCTTTGCACCTTGATCCTCCCGGGTCGTCTGTCGGCCGCTGCGGAGCCGGCGCCGAGCCGCCCGGAGGTTGTCTACGACAGCTATCACGACACCTCGCTTCCGGCAAGGGAGTATTCCATGGAGGGTCCGCAGGGCCGGGCTCCGCGGGAGGTCGAACACCCGCGGCCTCGACAGATTCTCGCCGGCGCCGCCGTCCCGGTAGCAGACCTCGCGGAACAGACCTACGTCGCGCCGCAAGTCTCGGCCACCATCGGGCTCAACTTTGAAGGCGTTCCGAATTCGGCCAATGGCAAGGCTCTCGAAGGAATTCCTTCCGATGACAATCTCGCGGTGGGCGCCACCCAAGTGGTCGAAACCATCAACACCGCGTGGCAGGTCTACGACAAAGCTACGGGAAAATCGGTGTTCGGCCCGCAGCAGATCAGCGCTTTGTTCACCGGTGTCCCGGGATTGTGCGGACAGGGGCAGACCTTTTTCTGGACCGATCCAGTTGTGCTCTATGACCAGATTGCGAATCGCTGGATCATCAGCCAGATTGCCGGCAACAGCAGTTTCAGCACCGGAAACGAATGTATTGCCGTCTCCGAAACCTCGGATGCCACCGGCAAATATCACCGCTACATTTTTACCTTCGGAAATAATGTTTTGAATGACTACGACAAGCTCAGCGTGTGGCCGGACGCTTACTACGCGAACTATAATCTTTTCGGCCCGAGTTCGTTCATCGCCGACGACGCCTGCGCCTACGATCGCGCCGCCATGCTGACCGGCGCCAAGGCAAAAGCAGTCTGCTTCAAGAATCCTAATGAGTTTTCCTTCCTCCCTTCGAATGCAGACGGTGCTACGCCTCCGCCCGCGGGCCAACCCAGCTTTTTTGTCGACCTCTCCAGTTCGACCTCGCTGCACCTTTACCGCTTTCATGTGGACTTCAGCAATCCCACAAAATCGACGTTCAAGGGTCCAATCAACATTCCGGTGAAGGCTTACACCATGGCCTGCGGAGGCGGAACCTGCATTCCGCAGCCGGGCACAAAACAGCGGCTCGATTCCCTGGGCGATCGCTTGATGTTTCGCTTGGCCTACCGGAACTTTACCGACCACGAATCGCTCGTGGTAAGTCATTCGGTGATGACTAGCCAGGCCGCATCCGGGGAACGCTGGTATGAAATCCGCGACCCCAACGGCCGTCCTAAGGTTTTCCAGCAGGGCACGTTCACCCACGGCGGCAATTCGTTGTGGATGGGAAGCATCGACATGGATAAAGCCGGAGATATGGCATTCGGCTATAGCGAATCCAACGCCACCTCGTTGCACCCGTCTCTCGCCTTCACCGGACGAGTGCCCACCGATCCTCTGAATACGATGGAGAGTCCGGCCACAATCTTTATCGCGAAAGGCTCAGCGACCGACGCCAATCGCTGGGGGGACTACAGCAGCATGGTCGTCGATCCCGCAGATGACTGCACGTTCTGGTATGTAAACCAATACATTCCGAAAACCATGCCGAAGAGTGCGATTACCTTCCACACACGGATAGCGTCGCTCAAGTTTCCGACCTGCCAGTAGGGACGGACGCAATTTAGATGGCACAAAAAGGATCCGCGTGCAAGAGCGCGGATCCTTCGTCGTTTCTAAGCTCGCTGCGCGGGACGTGACAAAAGGTATGCTCTACTGGCAGAATTAAAACGAGGGCCCAACCAGCTATAATGCGTGAGTCACGGAGGCTTTAATGTCCCCCCAACGCGAAACCTCGAACTCGGCCAGAGCCGCAGCGACGAACGTCCGCCCTTTCTCGGAAAGTTCGTTTGAAAGGGTTGTCGATTCGCTCAAGCTCTCGCCCGAACAGTACCAGAGCTCGCCTGAGCTCAGGGAGTGGGTGCTGCGAAACAAGGACCACAAGTACGTCCCTCCGGATCTGCTGAAGGCCTTCGGATTCCAGGTGAATCTGGAACCTTGATTCTTCAGGTCACGGGACGGTATCAGATGTGGGGATTATCTCGAGTTGCACGCTGATGTGGCCGTCCTCGTCGATGTGAACGGCTTTGCCACGGTCTTCGTATCGCCCAAGAAATTCGGGGTCGAAGTAGGCGCCCCGGTCGATCTGCTCCCAGGCAAAAAGCGTGTAGTCGCCCGGAACGATATTTCTCATGGCGAATCTGCCTAAGAGGTCGGAGACTGCCTGCCGGTAGTAGTTGGCCTGGCCGCGTCCTTTTCCGTCTGGCACCAGCACGACGGTCGCTCCGGGAGCGGCTTGTTCGTCGCTCTTTACCATGCCGTCAATGCGTCCCGCGCCGGGGCTCAATACCAACTCCAGGGCGGCTGGTGATTGGCTACGACCGACGGTGACGCCGGTTGCGAGCACGTCGGTGGCGCCACTGGAGCGAAGATAAAAACCTGCAGGAACAGGGAAAAAATTAACACGGTAGGTGCCTTCGGGAACTTCGCGGAAAATAAAAGTTCCGTCGGGCTTCACCGAAGCGTTGTCAATATCGGGCATGAGGCTTGCCAGCGACGAAGCTTCCAGCGGATCCAGGTTGCCCATCATATTGCTGAGGTCTTTGCTGTGGTCGATAGTGGTGTCGTTATCCTCCACGCGAATGCGCCCGCTAAGGTCTGCGCCTACGCCGACCACGACGTCGGCATGTTCAATGTTGACATCTTTGACCTCAACGGCTGTCCGGCCCCACATGGTTTTGGGCTCCTGGGGACTGCCCGGTTGCTGAGCCACCACGACGTAAGACCCGGGAGGCACGCCCCGGAACTCGAAGTTTGCCTGACCCCCGGTAGAAAAGTTCTCGCCGGGTGAAAAAATCGTTTCCCCTTGATCACTGAGCAGCGTGACTTCCGCTTCCTTGCTCGGTGAGTTGGTATGCGCATTGATGACCCGGCCCTGAATTCGCACGGTGTGTACAGCAACAAGATTGATATCGATTCCCGCCAGATCTTCTCCTGCGCGAAGCACAAGCGCAATCGCGCGGGCTGGGTCATTGGCTGCGGGATAGTAAAGAGGAACGTAAGCTTTGTCGTTCCCTGATTTGACCTTCAGCGAAGCCGGCGGTTTAGCACGAATGAAGTATTTCCCTGGAACCAGGGCCGGGATCCGATATTCGCCAGTATCGTTGGTCGGGATCTTCGCCACAACATGAAGCTCACGCTTGCCGTGGGGATAGGAAGACTTCATCGCTTCCACGAATACTCCGCGCAGCGCTTTGCCCATCTCGTCGGTGATTCGTCCCGCGATCGTGCCGTTGGGCAGTAATCGAATCACAATGTCGTTAACATTCTGGCCCGGAGCAAGCACCAGCAATTTGCCGCGTAGTTCCGGGTAGGCACGATTGTTATTCACATAGCCTTCGTGGGATGCGAGAAGAAGGTAGCGGCCGGCGGCAAGGTTCTCAAACACGAATCGGCCGCTGGCATCGGTGTTGGCCGAAGTAGCTTGCGGGATGGACTGCGACGCCGGCTGCGCGCCGGGAGCGGGAGCACCCGGAATCGCTCTTAGCCGGACCTCCGCGCCTTTCAGCACTTGTTCGCTCACCCCATCGATGACGGTGCCTGCGACCGTGCATTTCTCCTGAGGCAGTCCTTGGTTCTGTGCGCCCGCGACGGAGGCAAGGAACACCGTGAGCACGACCGGAATTGCCCTCAGGAAAGGTAGCTTCATCGCAGTTACTGTGAGTTTAGCTGAACCCACGCCTGCGCGGACACTCGGTCCTCGACAACCTCGAATCCGTCACCGACAAACTATCAGCAGAATCGTGATAGACTGTTCCCCCTGTCGGGGAGCTTTCCCGCGCCGTGTGTGCTGTTATGCCGGAACCGCTTGCCAAGAAAGTTCTGCTGATCGGCTGGGATGCAGCCGATTGGAAGGTGATCAATCCGCTGCTTGATCAGGGATTGATGCCCACGCTGGATGATTTCATCAATCATGGTGTGATGGGGAATCTGGCAACCCTGCGGCCCATTCTTTCTCCCATGCTGTGGAATTCAATCGCCACTGGCAAGCGCGCCAATAAGCACGGCATTCACGGATTCATGGAGCCGGACACGCAAAACGGTGGCATCCGGCCAGTTTCGAGCACCTCGCGCAAGGTCAAAGCGATCTGGAACATTCTCACGCAACGTGGGTATAAGACTCATGTCCTGGGATGGTTTGCTGGTCATCCGGCCGAGCCGATTAACGGCATCTCAGTTTCCGATCTTTATCCTTACGCGACTGCTCCTCCGGATAAGCCTTGGGCGCTGCCGCCGGGCGCGGTGCATCCCGAAAGTCTGCGCGACACTTTCGCGGAGTTGCGCATGCATCCGGGTGATGTTACCGAGGCAGCCATCCTTCCCTGGATTCCGCGCGCGGCGGAGATTGATCAGGAAAAGGACAAGGGTCTGTTGTCGTTCGCCAAGATCCTGTCGGAGAACTGTTCGATACACAACGCCGCCACCTGGATTCTGCAGAACGAGCCCTGGGATTTCCTGGCCGTTTATTACAACGGCATTGATCACTTCTGCCACGGCTTCATGCATTACCATCCGCCGCGCATGGAGGGCATTCCCGAGGAGCGATACGAAATTTATAAAGATGTAGTAAACGGAGCCTATCGCTTCCACGACATGATGCTGGAAACGTTATTGAATCTGGCAGGGCCGGATGCGACGGTGCTGCTGGTATCTGATCACGGTTTCCACTCCGATCATTTGCGGCCGCGCGGCATCCCGGCGGAGCCGGCAGGCCCAGCGGTGCAGCATCGACCCTTCGGGATCTTTTGCATGAAAGGAGCGCACGTGCAGCAGGACGAGCGCATTTACGGAGCGACTCTGCTGGATGTGACGCCAACCATCCTGACCCTGTTTGGATTACCGGTGGGTGCGGATATGGACGGCCGGGTATTGGTGCAAGCCTTCGATGAGGCGCCCGAGATCACTCGCATTCCGAGTTGGGAGCAGGAGCCTGGTGAATGCGGTATGCATCCCAGCGATTTGCGCATGGATCCCGCTGCGGCGCAGGCCGTGCTGCAACAATTCGTGGCGCTCGGTTACGTCCAGCCGCCCAGCCAGGATCAGACCAAAGCCGTGGCCAGTGCCGTGCGCGAAGCGAACTACAATCTGGCGCGCGATTATTTGGACTGTGGACGTCCCGACGATGCTTTGCCACTGCTCGAAGACCTGGCCAAGAACGATCCCAAGCAGACGCGTTTCCAGATGCATCTGGCGCAATGTTATCTGGCGCTCAGCCGGCGCGCAGACGCGAAGCAAATTCTGGAAGCTCTCATAATCGCGGATTTAAACCCGCCCGAACCGGAAGCGGCGAAGGGCGAGCAGGGGGATCAAGCTGCAGCCGTGCCCGAAACGGAAGCGCAGCCCACCGAAATGCCCGGAATCGAAACCCCGATAATTGCAGTGCCTGAGGCACCGCCACAAACCGCAATTCCGGAAGCTCCCGTTGAAGCCCAATCACCGGAAGCCCAAGCGCCGGATACGCCCGCAGTCGAAGGAGCATCATCTACGAAACAAGCCAACCCGCGGCCATGGGCAGACCTGCTGATGGGCGTGATTCATTTTGAAGAAGGAAACATGGAAGCGGCCCTCGCCAGCCTGCTCAAGGCCGAGCAGTCCGATCCCCGCCTGCCCAACTTGCATTTGCGCATTGGCGAGACCTATTTGCGGCAAAAGCGAACCGACGATGCCGACCGCGCCTTCCAGCTGGCCCTGGACATCGATGGTGACAGCCCCGAGGCCCACCTGGGTCTGGCCATGGTGCGCCTGCGACAGCGCCGGAATGAAGAGGCCGCGGAACAGGCTTTGTTGGCCGTGGGTCTGCAACACTTCCTTCCGTTGGGACACTTTTATCTGGGCGTGGCTTTGGCGCGTCTGGGCCATCGTCAGCGTGCCATGCTGGCATTCGAGACTTGTCTTAGCATGCTCCCCGGTCTAGTCGCTGCACATCGCTGGCTGGCGGCTCTGCATAGCCAACCTGGCGGTGATCTCGACAAAGCTGTCCGGCATCGCAGCCTTTACGCGCAGCTCATGCATCAGAGAAAGACCAGAGCACAGGCGTGATTGCACGACATCGCACTGTGTCCATTTCTCAGTCTGAAATCGAATCCCCGTTTGCGTCGCGACGCTGCACTGTTATACCGTAAGTGGTTCCTGTCTGTTTCCCTTCATGGCCGACCGAAACGAGTTCAGTACGCCCTCGACTTCCAGCGTCCTTGAAACGCGCGTGGATGCCACTTCCGCGCGCTTTGAAGCCAACATGCGTTTCCTCGCCGACATGGTTTCACAGATACGGAATGAAGAAGAGAAAATTCGCGAGGGCGGTGGCCCCAAAGCCATAGAGAGCCAGCACAGCAAGGGACGGCTCACGGCACGCGAACGCATCAACCTGTTGGTGGATGCCGGCAGTTTCTTTGAAATCGGCTCGTTCGCAGCCTACGGAATGTACGAAGAGTGGGGTGGGGCACCCGCGGCGGGCGTGATCACCGGGCTGGGGCGGATTCATACCAGATTGGTGATGATTATCGCCAACGACGCTACCGTGAAAGCCGGGGCATTTTTCCCGATGACCTCGAAGAAAGTCATTCGGGCGCAAAATATCGCCATCGATAATCGCATTCCGACCATGTATCTGGTCGATTCCGCTGGCGTCTTTCTTCCGCTGCAGGAGGATGTGTTTCCTGATACCGATGACTTCGGTCGCGTCTTCCGTAATAACGCGGTGATGTCGGCGATGGGTATTCCGCAGATCGCCGCGATCATGGGCATGTGCGTGGCCGGCGGCGGGTATCTTCCGGTGATGTGCGATCACGTGCTCATGACCGATGGCAGCGGACTTTTCCTTGCAGGTCCGGCGCTGGTGCAGGCGGCGATTGGACAAAAAGTTTCCGCCGAAGAATTAGGCGGGGCGGCTATGCATTCCGCTATCAGCGGCACCGTGGACTTCCGCGAACCGACTGATGAAGCCTGCCTGGGGCGGATTCGCGCCATTGTCGAGAAGTGGGGCTACCGTCGGCAATCTCCGTGGGACCGGAAGAAACCGGAAGAGCCCGCGCTGGCGGCGGAGGAAATTTACGGGATTTACGATTCTTCTCCGGGGCGTCCGTACGATATGAAGGAAATTATTGCGCGCATCGTAGATGGCAGCCGCTTCGACGAATATAAACCGGAGTACGGGAAAACTTTGCTCTGCGGCTACGCGCGTATCGGCGGATTTGCGGTGGGAATTGTCGCTAATCAGAAACTGCATGCGCAGGCCACCGACCACGAAGGCCACAAGCGGATGGAGTTTGGGGGCGTGATTTATACCGAATCTGCGGAGAAGGCTGCCCGCTTCATCATGGATTGCAACCAGAATCTGATCCCACTGGTTTTCTTTCACGACGTGAATGGGTTCATGGTGGGACGCGACGCGGAGTGGAGCGGCATCATTAAAGCGGGTGCGAAGATGGTGAACGCGGTTTCAAATTCGGTTGTGCCCAAGATTACGGTAATTGTTGGCGGATCGTTTGGCGCCGGGCATTACGCCATGTGCGGCAAAGCGTACGATCCCCGCTTTCTGTTTGCCTGGCCAACAGCGCGCTATGCCGTGATGAGCGGCGATTCCGCCGCCAGTGTATTGGTCGAAATCAAGCTGAAGCAGCTGGAACGGGGCGGAAAGAAGTTGGGCGAAGAGGATAAGAAGCAGCTTTACGAGGAGACCAAACGCACCTACGACGAGCAGACGGATCCGCGATATGGCGCGGCCCGGCTGTGGATCGACAAGATCATCGATCCCGCTGAAACGCGCGACGCGATTACACAGGCGCTTGAAGCAGCCGCGCTGAATCCAGACGTGCCGGAGTTCAAGGTGGGAGTTTTGCAAACGTAGCCAACTTCACTAGCCACGGATTTTCACCGATCCACGCGGATAAAGAATAAGTGATTCATCCGTGAGAATCCGTGCAAATCCGTGGCAGGTTTTGAAATGTCTGAATCAGTCAAACTCGTAGAATGCCCGCGCGATGCTTGGCAGGGATTGAAAGGGCAAATTCCTACCCGCATAAAGCTGGAATATTTGCGCGCTTTGATCAGCGCTGGATTCAAGCACATTGATGCCATGTCGTTCGTCTCTCCCACGGCTGTGCCGCAGATGGCTGACTCGGAAGAAGTCGCGAAGGAACTGGATCCTCCGGACGATGTTGAGATTATCGGCATCGTGGTAAACGAAAAAGGTGCGAAGCGGGCAATCAATACCACGGCGGTGCGCACGCTGGGATTTCCCTACTCCGTTTCGCCGACGTTCTTGCGCAACAACCAGCACCAGACACTCGACGAAGCCATCGATGAGTTGGAAAAGATCAAAGGTAAAGGCGAAGACGCTGGGCTGGATACGGTCGCGTATATCTCGATGGCGTTCGGAAATCCGTATGGCGACCAATGGAGTGTGGGAGAAGTTGTTGATGCGGTCGACCTGCTCGAATCTTATGGCGTGCGCACCATCTCGCTGGCGGATACAGTAGGGATGGCGGGGCCGGAGCAAATTGGTGAACTGCTTTCGGCGGTGATTTCCAAATACGATTATCTGGAAATTGGCGTCCACCTGCACAGCCGTCCCGATCAGGCCGCGGCGAAAATAACGGCCGCGTTTGGTGCGGGCTGCCGGCGATTCGATTCCGCGCTGGGCGGGTTGGGTGGTTGTCCCTTCGCGCAGGATGCTTTGGTTGGCAATATCGCGACGGAGCAGGTGGTCGCCACCTTGGCGGCAAGCGGCGCGACTCTGCCGTCGCTGAAACCCTTCGACGTGCTGTTACGTGCAACGGCCGAGATCGGGGCACGGTACACGAGTTCGGCGGCGGCGGATTGAAGATTACGAGATCGCATGGACTATAAAACACTTCGGCTCGCGCACGACTCCGGCATCGCCACCATCACGCTCAATCGTCCCGAGAAGCGCAACGCGATCAGCTACGAATTGATTGATGAACTGCTAGCGGTGCTGGATGAAGTTCAGCATTCATCGGCGCTGGTGCTGATTCTTACAGGAGCCGGGAAAGCATTTTGCTCGGGCATGGACCTGGATAATTTGAAAGCACTTGTCGGACGTTCGCCGGAGCAGAACGTGAAAGATTCCGAAACCATGGCCCACCTATTTCGCTCGCTCTACGACTTTCCCAGGCCGACGATTGCTGCGGTCAACGGGGCTGCGATCGCGGGAGGCTGCGGGCTCGCCACGCTATGCGACTTTACGCTGGCCGTGCCCGAAGCCAAGTTCGGTTACACCGAAGTGCGAATTGGATTTGTCCCGGCAATCGTTTCGACCTTTCTACTGCGGCAAATCGGGGAAAAACAGGCGCGCGACTTGCTGCTGACCGGAAGGATTGTCACGGCAGATGAGGCCCATCGGCTCGGCCTGATTAACGAAATCGTGTCCGCGGAGAAGCTCAGCGACCGCGCGCGCGAGCTGGCATTGCATCTGATGGAAAACAGTCCGGCATCCCTAGCAGGTACCAAGCGTCTGCTTAGCGACCATGCGCGGGTTGAACTTGATGCACAGATAAAGTCTGCGGTGCGGGAGAACGCGGCGATCCGCGCCACGCGCGATTTCCGCGAGGGCATCTCGTCGTTTCTCGAAAAACGCAAACCGGTGTGGAAGGGCGAATGAACCGGGCCGAAAGGATTCGCAACTTTCCCAAGACCGGCTGGCGCAATGATCTGGCGCGGCACCTGGCAGCGCTGACTAAGCGACCGACGCCCTCAGAGTTTATTAGCTACCAGACGCAAACCGGGTTGCATCTGCCTTTCGCCGGTGAGTGGTATGTTTACTGGGGCGGGCGATCCTTGGCGCAAAACCGGCATGCCCTGGCTCGCGATCAGCGCTTTGCCTACGATTTTCTGATTCTCTCGCGAAGATGCAGGGGCCAGTCCTACCGGGGAAAAGGTGACAGTAACACCGATTATTATTGTTTTGGCCAGCCGATTTATGCTCCAGCCGATGGCCTCGTGGTAGAAACGGAGAACGAAGTGCCTGACAATAAGCCCGGAGAGATGAATCCGAAAGCCGCGCTTGGAAACTACGTGATTCTCGACCACGGGAGCGGGGAATTTTCGTTTTTCGCGCACTTCCGTCGAGACACGGTCACTGTTCGCAGCGGTGATCGCGTACGTTCCGGGCAACTGCTAGGCCAGTGTGGAAACAGCGGCAACTCCTCCGAGCCGCATCTTCACTATCATTTGCAAAACACTCCCGTACCTTTCCAGGGGGATGGGTTGCCCGCGTTTTTCGTAGAATATTTCGCCGACCGAAAACCGAGGGCGCGGGGAGAACCAGCGGCCCGACAAACGGTAAGGAGCCAGCTTGAATTCAGCGGTCAGTGAAGCCCGCATGCGGGTGCGCTACGCCGAGACCGATCAGATGGGGATTGTCTATCATGCGAATTACTTCGTTTGGTTCGAAATCGGACGAGTAGAACTGCTGCGGCAACTCGGTTTTTCGTATCGTGACATGGAGCAAAAGGATGGATGCGGGATCGCCGTAATCGATGCGCGTTGCCGCTACAAGGCTCCGGCGCGCTATGACGATGAAGTCATCGTGCGCACGCACGTGAAGTATCTTCGTGAGTCCCTGGTGCAGTTCGGATATGAGTTGGTGCGCGCCGATGACGGAACATTGCTTGCCGAGGGTGACACCACGCATATCGTCGTAGGTCCGGAAATGAAAAAAGTACCACTGCCCCCAAAGTATATGACGGCATTCCGGGCGGCGATGGGAACTGAAGGCTGAAAGCTGAACGAACAATCCTGTGAACGCACTTCATATTAACGGCAACGATTTGACTCTGGAAGCGGTGCGGGAAGTCGCCCTCGAGAGGCGGCCTTCGCTGCTCGATCCCGATGCCCGGGCGGCGGTCGGCCGCGCCCGCGCCGTAGTGGACGCGTTGGTCGCGAGTGACACAGTCTCCTATGCGATCACTACCGGCGTGGGGAAACTTAGCGACGTACGCATTGCGGGCGAGCAGATTCGCGAGATGCAGGTAAACCTGGTGCGGTCGCACGCCGTGGGCGTAGGTCCACCTCTTGCAGCGGCCGAAGTCCGCGCGATGATGCTGCTGCGCGCTAATTCCCTTTCCAAAGGCTTCTCCGGGGTGCGCGCCGAGATCGTTGACGCTCTTTGCGAGATGCTGAATCGCGCCGTCACGCCGTTTGTTCCGTCGCAAGGCAGCGTGGGGGCGAGCGGTGATCTGGCGCCGTTGGCGCATCTTGCGCTGGCTCTGATTGGAGAAGGCGAGTGCCTAGACGACAAAGGCGTTCGCATTCCGGGGTCCGAAGCTTTGCGTCGCGCTCAAATCAAACCGGTGGTGCTCGATGCCAAGGAAGCAGTTTCGCTGATCAATGGGACACAAGGAATGTTGGCGGTAGGAATCCTGGCTCTGCTTGCCGCAGACACACTGGTGGATTCTGCCGACGTAATCGGCGCGCTCACTCTGGACGCACTGCGGGGTACGGATGCAGCTTTTGATGAACGCATTCATCGGGCACGCCCGCATCGCGGCCAGTTGAAGACGGCGGAGAATCTGCGGCGCATGCTTGAAGGCAGCCAGATTCGCGAATCGCATCGCGAATGCGGCCGCGTGCAGGATGCTTACTCTCTGCGCTGCATTCCACAGGTCCACGGCGCGGTGCGCGACACTTTGGCTCACTGCCGCGAGGTGATGGAGATTGAGGTCAACTCGGCGGTGGATAACCCGCTAGTTTTTGTGAAGAACTCGAAGCAGGCGGACAGCGAGGGCGACGTGATCTCGGGAGGAAATTTTCATGGCGAGCCCGTAGCCTTTGCGCTGGATTTTCTCGGAATCGCGCTCAGCGCTTTAGCGGGTATTTCCGAACGCAGGTTGGAGCGGTTGGTGAATCCAGCCTTGAATGAGGGCTTGCCGCCATTTCTTGCCGCGGGCGCGGGACTGAATTCTGGATTCATGATGCCGCAGGTTACAGCGGCGGCGCTGGTGAGTGAAAACAAGATTCTGGCACACCCAGCTTCCGTGGATTCCATCACCACCTCCGGCAACAAGGAAGATTTCGTTTCGATGGGGATGACGGCGGCGCTGAAGTTAAAGCGGATTGTCGAAAACACGCGCAATGCGATTGCGATCGAAGCGATGGCTGCCGCGCAGGCGCTGGATTTCGTGGCTCCGCTGAAAACTGGTAAGCGTGGATTGGCAGCCTATGCCGCGATTCGGTCGGTATGCCCGACTATGGAGAAAGACCGCGTGATGTATCAGGATTTCGCCCGGATCGCGGAGTTGATTGCGAGCGGACGAGTGGCGGATGCGTTGAGGTAGCCCACGCTTATAAGCGTGCGTTGACCGGCTTTGCTCGGCCCGACAGCCGAGGCGGCTGTCCCCACGTGGTCTTTGGCTAAGCCGACTTCGTCGCGCTTCCGTCTAAGCCCAGCTTTTCTGCGATCGGCTTCAGGGCTTCGATGCAGAATGTGATGTGTTCTTCCAGGTCGACACCTAGCTCTGCGGCGCCGTTCACGATGTCATCTCGATTCACCTTGCGCGCGAAGGCTTTGTCTTTCATTCTTTTTCGTACTGACTTTGTGTCTACCTCGGCGAGAGATTTTCCCGGCTTTATGAGCGCGACTGCTGTGATAAATCCGGCGAGTTCGTCGCAGGCGAAGAGTGCTTTCTCCATAGGCGTGTCCCGCGTGACGCCGGTGTATTCCGCATGCGACATGATCGCTTTACGAATTTCTTCCGGATAGCCGCGGTCTTTTAGAATTTCGTTCCCTTTATAGGGATGGTCGTCGAGGCTGGGATATTTTTCGTAGTCGAAATCGTGCAGAAGTCCAACGACGCCCCAGAGTTCTTCTTGCTCAGCGGAACCAGCCGCAAATTTGCGAGCGTAAGCGCGCATGCAGACCTCGACCGACAATGCGTGTTTGCGCAAGCTTTCTGACTGGGTGAACTCAGTTAGTAAACCCCATGCTGTTTCGCGATCAATCGTCATCTTGCTCCTTGAATTTTTAAATTATCCTTGTGTGTCGCGCAGGCGCAAGTCCTAACCCCAGGGGCTAAAGCCCAGTATTTATCAGGCCTCTACGCCACGGCTGAAGCCGCACCCTTCCGCGACGCCTGCAATCATTATCGACATTAAGACCGATGTCCTCTTTGTTTTAGCGTTTTTTTTGCTCTCCCCATATCATACTTCGACTCTGCTTCGCAGATTATGCTTGACATCCACAGGGCCTATACCGCAGATTACGCTGCAGGTTGGGAACCGTATCTAGTTTGGTTCACTCGGTTCCAGGAGAAGCCCGCTCTGGCCCTCCCACACCTTAATGGCCACCACGCTTGCCCCGGTAGATTCAAGAGAAGTTGTCCGTTGTGATCGCTGCCTGCTGGTTCAATTCCGCACCAGTAATGATCTATGCCGCCGTTGCCACGCCTCGTTGGATGAAGACGAGCCCGAAGTAGTCGCGGCTCCGCCTCCGCCGCAGATGATGCCAACCAATGGCCACGGTCGTGGGCATTTGCACCTGGCGGCATCGATCCGGTCGATGCGTCTGCGCAATGGACTCAGCCAGCGGCAACTGGCAGCGCGCATGTCCGTGCCGCGAACTTACGTATCCAAGATCGAAAACGAAAAAGCAACGCCCACGCTTTCTTCCCTGGAGCGACTGGCGCGGGCGCTGGAGGTTACTGTGCCTGATCTGTTAAGCGGCGGCGAACGCAATCGGCAGGAAGAAGTTCGCGAGTTGATGCAGGATCCCTTTATCGCGGAGGTTCTGCCCTTCGTGAATCAGTTGAATGGCATGCAGATGTCGAGCATCCTGACCCAGGTGCGGGATTTGACGGTGCGGCCGCGAAGAAGCGCGTAGGGCCGACTTTCGCTTCACATCTGATCGTGGGCACAAAGACGGGCGAGGACACTCGTCTTCCATTTCAAACAATTTTTCCGGGCGACCAGCCAACTGCAGCCGGGATCGAAAGATTCCGGCTTTTTCTTCTAGCTTTCCAGGCGAAAGCGGGTTTCGCCGAGCCTGTAAAGCCGGCGCCATAGCAGACGGTTCACAGTCACGACCATCGCCGCCATCACGATGGTGGCCGCAATCAGCAGGTCGAAATTTCCGGTGTCGGTGGCACGGCTGATCGTCGAGCCCAGGCCAACGGTAGAAAATGTCTGGCCCTTGAAATGAAAATACTCAGCCACGATGCTGGCATTCCACGCTCCGCCTGATGCGGTGACCATGCCCGTCAAAAGATAAGGAAAGATTCCAGGAAGGATGAGCTTTCGCCAGCGTTGCCATCCGCTGATGCGGCATACCGAGCACACTTCCTTCAGGTCGGTGGGAATCGCCATCGCCCCAGCAATCACGTTGAAGAGGATGTACCACTGGGTGCCCAGCAGAAGCAGGAGGATGGAGCCGATGCCCAGTCCCGCTCCCAGACGAATCAAGACAAGCAGAATGACAGGGAAAAAAGCATTTGCCGGGACGGAGGCAGCAATCTGCGCCAAAGGTTGCGCGACGCGAGCCAGGCGCGGGCTGAAGCCAATCTTCACTCCTACAGGGATAGTCCAGGCGGCGCCAATCAACAGAGCCGCGATGACGCGAAGAAATGTGGCGCCGAGCCCGCGGCCCAGTTCAGCCAGTTCGGAGTGATCGAGTCCGGTCAGCAGGATCGCAACTCGAACCACTGCGTATCCCGTGAGCCCCAAGGCGGCAACACCGAGCATGCCGAGGACCCAAGTCTTCCACCGGGAGCCCGCTTGGTCGTTTGGCTCGGCTCTATTCCGCCGAGAAAAATACGACATAAGAGACTCGCGCATGGGAAAGATGGCTTTTTTTTCCAGTTGTGCCAGGGCCTGCGAGTGCTGCAGCAGATTGAGAACCCAGGAATGCGGCACCTCCGCGCTTTCCACCTGCTCGACTTTGAACTTCTCCGCCCACGCGATCACCGGCCTCCACACAAATTGATCGAGCAGCACGATTACCGCGATCATGGTGAAGACGCCCAACAGAATGGATCGCGTGTCTCCGGCGCTGGCCGCGGTCTGCAGATAGGAGCCGAGTCCTGGCAAGCGGAAGTCGCGCGAACCGAGGACAAACATCTCACAGGCCATCAGCGCGAACCAGCCGCCTGCAACCGACATCATGGAGTTCCACACCAGGCCAATGGCAGCGAAAGGCAATTCCATCTCGGTGAAACGCTGCCACCAACTGAATCCATAAATCGTTGCCGCTTCGCGCATTTCGCGTGGAATGCTCTTCAGCGAGGCATAAAAACTGAAAGCCATATTCCAGACTTGTCCGGTGAAAATAAGGAGAATCGCTCCCAGTTCGACGCCCAACTGGCGGCTGGGAAATAGCGCGACCATCGCCAGCATCACTCCAGGCAAGAAACTGAGCACGGGGATCGACTGTAGAACATCCAACAGCGGAATCATGAAGCGCTCGGCCTTAGGGTTGTAGGCGGCGATGTAGCCATAGCCGAGAGTGAACCCAAAGCTCAAAACATAGGCGATGGTTATGCGTAACAGTGACAAACCGGCATAGGCAGGAAGAGCCAGCGGACTTTGTGAGATTTCGACGGATGGGGTGAATGGCCCGAGCCAGGTTCGCCCGACCATCAAGACGCCGTAGAAGAGCGCGATGGCTGCCGCGAACATCAGCAAGTCCGGCAGACGCGAGGTCTCGAGCGGGGGCAGCAGAGACCAGAAGCGATAAGCAGAAAGGGTTCGGAGCCCGGCGTCTTTCTTCATATTCGCGATGGACAATCGCCGATCAGGCGACGAACTCTTCAGCTTGCGGTACAGCAACTGGCTGTGGCAAACGGTCAGTGACCTCGGCGAGTGTTGCCAGGCGTTCGGCCAAGTTCTGCTTGAGCGAACCCGGTACGTATCGCCAATGATAATTGCCAGTCTTTACGCTCGGAGTGTTCAAGCGGGCTTCGCTGCCGAGGCCAAGCACGTCCTGGAGAGGAAACACAGCGAAGCTGGCCACGGAGGCCTGAGCGGCGCGAATGAAGGCCCAATTTATTTCTTCTTCACAATGCCCAACGTAAGCCTTCGCGGCCCGACGCTCGTATTCGGTTGCGCTCGAATTCCACCAGCCCAGAGTAGTGTCATTGTCGTGCGTGCCCGTATAGACGACGCGATCCGCTGTGAGGCGGTGTGGAAGATACATATGCGCGCCGGGATCGCCAAAGCCAAACTGCAACACCGCCATGCCAGGAATGTGAAGGCGCTCGCGCAGTTCGTGCACGTCCTGGGTAATAAAACCCAAATCCTCGGCAAAGAATGGCAAGCCACCTAATTCCTCGCGCAGTTTGTTAAATAGCTCGTCGCGAGGACCATCCACCCAACGGCCATTGATCGCGGTGGGCTCGCTGGCGGGAATCTCCCAGAACTGCGCAAATCCGCGAAAGTGATCGAGTCGGATGAAGTCACAAGTCTGAGCAGCCCAACGCAGCCGCTGCACCCACCACTTGTAACCTCGCGAGCGTAGCGTGTTCCAGTCATACAGCGGATTTCCCCAACGCTGGCCGGTGGCGCTGAATGCGTCCGGAGGCACGCCCGAAACTGCCTCGGGCTCCAGATTGTCCTTCAACCGAAACAGTTCTCGATTTGCCCAAACGTCTGCGCTGTCGTAATCCACAAAGATGGCAATGTCTCCGACCACGCGGATAGACTTTTTCGCGCAGTAGAGACGCAAGGCACGCCACTGTTCATAGACAAAAAACTGGATGACCCTGCAAGCCGCCATCTCCGCTGCTAACTCTGTGCGCGCAGTTTCCAGCGCCTCGGCATCGCGGCGCGCCAACTCGGGCGGCCAGCCATTCCAGCATTGCTTGCCATAGCGACTTCTCAACGCGTCGTAGAGTACAAAATCTTCCAGCCACCACTCATTCTCAGCACAGAATCTCTCGAAGCGCGATCGTGCGCTTCCGGACGCAACATCCAGAAACTTGCCAGCCGCTTCCATCAGCAAGGGCAGCTTCTGTTCGTGAACCTGATCGTAATCGATGTGGCCGGCAGAGTTCGGAAGTTCATTCAGCCTCGAAGCCTCGATCCAACCGTGCTCAGCCAGACGCTCCAAACTTACCAGCAAGGGATTGCCGGCAAAGGCCGAGGTCGAAGAGTAGGGAGAATTCCCATTCGCGGGCGGGCCCAAGGGCAGTACCTGCCACAATCCTTGACGCGCGGATGCAAGAAAATCGAGAAACTCGTAGGCTGCCGGACCGAAATCACCGATGCCGCCACGCGATGGCAACGAAGTTGGGTGAAGCAGAATTCCGGTCAAGCGAGGAAAGGGCATGTATGGCGACTATTCCATCTGAATAATGGGGCTAGTGACTAATGATTAGATCGAAGCGAAATGGATTCGCGCTTCCCGCTTATTGAGGTTGCGTAATAGTGTGACATTCAATTTGCATTGTCATTTCAAGGGCATTCCGATTGTGTAACTCCTGCCGCTATTCGCCTTCGTCTCCCTCGGTTTGCTGCTTGGTCAAACTTTTCATCTCTTGTTCGTTGATTTTGATCTTCCCAGACTTTTCCATTTGCTCACGCAGGTTCGCCATGAACAGTCCGAACATTTCGGATTGCTTGCCCTGCACCAGGGCATCGCGGATCTGATCTTTCTTGGCGGCGAATTCCGAATCTGTAGGCGCTTGCCTATCCAGAATCGCCAGCACGACGCCGGTATTGCCGCTGTCGACCGGACCACTGATGTCGCCCGGTTTCAGGCTGAAGGCCACAGAAGCGGCGCCGGACATCGATCCGATATCCGGTACCTGCCCATCCGGCAACACCAAATCGCTAGTCTTCATCGTGGCGCCCAGTTCTTTGGCGGCCTTCTTCAAGTCATGCTCGGCCTTGGCGCGATCGGAGAGTTCCTGCGTCTTCTGCGTCAGCAAAGTGGCCGCCCGCTCATTCTTGAATTCGGTTTCCACGCGGCTGCGGATCTCTTCGAAGGTCGGCGTAGCCGGCGGCTTGATTGCTTCCAATTCAAATATCACAAAGCCCTGCGGTACCTGCACCTGATCGGGCGGAGATTTTTCGGCGGCGTTGAATACGGCCTCCGTAAACGGCTGGGAATTGCCAATACCTGGCAGCGAATCCGTTCGGCTGATGAAGTCAGTCGTCACCACCTGCATGCCTTTTGCAGCTGCGGCTTTGTCGAGACCGCCCGTCCGCGCCTGCGCAACCAGCGCGCTGGCGGCGGCATCAGCGACCTGCTGCGCTTTCTGTTGCTTGATGATGGGTTCGATCTGATCCTTGACCTCGGCCAGCGTCTTCAGGTGGGCATCTTGTTTATCCTCCACGAGAAGAATCACGAAAGCGTAGCCCGCGTTGATCACGTCGCTGGTTCCACCCTTCGGCAACGAAAACGCAGCTTTATCGACCTCGGGGACGGGAAAGCCTCCGCGCTTAATCCAACCTATCGACCCGCCGCTCTTGCCGCTCGGATCCTCGGAATATTTCTTGGCCAGATCTTCGAATTTCGCTCCGGCTTTCAACTGCCTGAGTACGTCGTCCGCCTTCTTGCGCGCATCGTCGGTGCCCTTCTGATCGACTTTGCCGTCAGGACCGGGCAGCGGCGTCTTGATCAGGATCTGGCGAACGTTGACCTGCTCGGGCACGCGAAATTCGTCGCGATGCTGATCGTAATAAGCTTGCAGATCCTGCTGGCTGACTTGCGCCTCGCCTTGAAGTTTGGCGGCGTCGATGACTACGTACTTGATTTTGCGCTTCTCTGGAATGGAGTTGTTGTAAGTCGCCTTATTGCGATCGTAGAAAGCCTTGAGTTCTGTATCTGTCGGATGCAGTTCTTTCAGAATGTCATCCTTGCGCAGAACGGCATAGTCAAACTTGACCTTGGTGTTGTCTTTCTGGAATTTCTGCCGGATTTCAGCATCGCTGACCATGGCGCCGCCCGCGACCAGGCTGCGCAGTTTGTCGATCAGGATCTCGTCCTTAACTCCGCGTTCAAACAGGGGAACGGTGAGATCGTGCTGCTGCAGCAATTCCTCATATTCCGCCTGCCCGATGAAATTGCCTCCCGGGAAAAAGGTCTCGGCGTAGCGGCCATGCTGCAGTTCGTCGCGCACGTCCTCGTCGGTCGCACGCAGGCCGAGATGCTCAGCTTCCGCAATTAGGGCTTGACGCTGGATCAACTGCTGGGCGGCTTGCGAAGCGAAGAATGGCAGCAACATCGATGCTTGGGCTCCGCCACGTGGGAACTGCTGTCGCACCATCTGCCGGGCCTGACGCTGCACTTCCTGGCTAGTTATGTCGGTTCCATCCACCTTGGCCACTACACCGCGAGTAGGTGCGCTGCCAAAAAAGTCAGTGCTGCCAAAGCCAGGAACTAATGTAATCACCATAAAGACAGAAATAACGGTCAGCAATCCGCCAAGAACAATCTTCTTGATCGGGCCAGGGGTCTGCAAAAATCGAATCATTGTCTATCACTCCGGAGTACAAGGGCGAGTTAAATATTATACCGCACCTCCCCCGCGCACTCTGCGACGGTTCTCCGCGACCTCTGCGATTTAGGACTTTTTCCGCTCATCAAATCCTTGAAACGCAGAGAACGCGGAGAACCGCCGCAGAGGAGAGTAGAGATAGCAAGTCATTCCGATTTTAGGCCTCTTCCGGCGGCAACTCGAAATCCACCAGATTGCCGCGAAAGCCCTGCGTCTTCCACGCTCCAAAGGCGATCCCTATCGCCATCCAGATGGCTCCAAAGATCAGCGCCATGGTGCTGAGGCTCAGCCAGAGAAGTAAGCAAATAACGAAACCAAAAACCGGGGGCAGCAGATTCGTCAGCTTCTTTTGCTCTTCATGGAGGTAATAGCGGACAAAAGCCGCCGCGTTCACACCCATGAATGCAATCAGGGCACCGAAGTTCAGCAAGTTCGCGCCAAGTTCGTAGCCGCTGGTTGTCGGCGGCGTCAGATGGCCACTGGAGAAAAATCGGCCCAACACCGACGGGATCGCCGCCACCCACGGCAGAAAGAAAGCGCCAGCCAAAGCTAGCGCGCCGACGAAGAGCACATTGTTGCGGGGCACGTGTCGCTTGGCATCCACGGCGCCGAAAAAAGACTTGGGCAAAGCCCCGCTGCGACCCATGCCATAAAGCAAACGGGCGGCGCCTAGTTGCGCTCCCATGCCCGAGCCGAAATTGGCCACGACGAGGGTGAATCCGATAATGGCAAAAAGCGGCGCCCAGGCACGGCCAGCCACGAAAGTGAACGCCGTGTCCACGTCGGGATAAGGCTGCGACGCCGGCCAAATCAGTTGCGCCGCATAAACCTCGACTGCCGACAAAATGCCAATCACCAGGCACGTAAGGACGGTGGCCAGCAGGATGTTCCGCCGCGGATTCTCGGCCTCTTCCGAAAGCGTGGAGATGCCGTCAAATCCAATGTAAGTCAGTACCGCAACGGAAGTCCCGCCCAGCACCGCTTTCGTATTCCAGCTCTGCGGATCATAAAAAGGACGCGTGAAGAATGCAGCCCCATCATGCGGATTTCCAAAAATGAAGCGAGCCGCAGCCACGAAGAATATCGCGATCACCACGCCCATCCCCGCCGCCAGCGCCGTATTCACGCGAGCGGAAGTCTTCACTCCCTGAACGTTCAAGGCGGTAAAAACCAGCGCAAAGAAAACTGCCCAGGCAGCATATGGGACGCCCGGAGCAAACACGTGGGCCTGCTGGCTGATCCAGATAATGCAAATCATCGGATTCAGCATGTAGTCCATCACCATGCTCCATCCCGTGACATACCCGAGCGCAGGATTGATCTCCTGTCCGACGTAAGTGAACGCGGAACCGGCGCTGGGATAAGCCCGCGCCATGCGTCCATAACTGATCGCCGTAAACAGCATGGCCACCATCGCAATCAGAATCGTTGTGACCACATGTCCATACCCGCGCTGACTGAGCACGCCAAACACCGACATAGGCGCGACCGGCTGAATCACGATCACACCGTAAAGAATGAGGTCCCAAAGAGTAAGGGTTCGCCGTAGACGCGCGGACGCGGGAGTGCCAGAGGATGCGGATGCCATGTGCGGGTATTGGATTATGCCAAAGGGAAACTGTCAACTAGTAAAACGATTTCGTAAGCACAAGAGTCGTGAATGATATTCCGGATGTTCATAACCATGCGTCAGGTCGCAGTTGGAGTTTCTTTCTTCCTTCCCAGTTGACGATATCCGGGATGCACGCCCGGCGTCAGCCCCTGCTGCTCGGCGATGCGCCGGCATAAGTCTCGTAATTGCACCCGTTCCTCTTTATTGAGGGCAGCGCAAAGACTCTCTTCGTGCTCGGCCGCAATCCGGGAGAGCTCCCCGAGCACCCTGCGCCCGCGCTCGGTGAGGTGCAACTCGTAGTTGCGGCGATCCTCGGTGCTGCGCCGCCGCTCGATAATGCCCTTGGTTTCGAGTTCATCTACCAGCGCCACCATGCGGCTCGGCATCACCCCCAGATGATCCGCCAACGCTTGCTGGCTGACGCCCGGGTCCGACGCAATCTTGCGCAGCAGCCCCGCATCTGGAGCCGTCAATCCAATTTCCGCAACTCGTTCCGCAAAGCGGCGCGCCCCAAGCGCTCCCAGTTGGGCGAGAAGGAAGGCGGCACCGCTCGGTCGGCGATCGGCGGAAACTCTTTGATTTTCGCTCACTAGAATATAGTAGCATTTTATAATCATTCATGATATAAACGATTTATGACAAGAATCGATATTCGAGGAGGAGTTTATGGCCACAAATCAAACGCAGCCGGTTAGCGCGGCCCGCCATCGCGGCCCCCATCTCGGTGCGCTGGCCATTGTCTATACGGTGTTGTTCAATGTCGGCTTGTATCCCGTTACGATCTTTGCCAACAAAACCCACTTTCCGGGCCCATGGGAACCGGGCGACGTTATCGTGTCTTACTTCCAGACTCATCCGTTACCAGTCCTGATCTGCCTGTTCCTCCAGTTCGGAGCGCTCATACCCCTTGGCATCTTCACCGCAACAGTAGTGAGTCGCCTTCACTTTCTGGGCGTGCGTGCCGCCGGCCCATACATCGCGCTGTTCGGCGGTTTCGCCACGGTATTCAACGGCATGACTGCCTCGTTTCTTCTGTGGGTCATGATTCATCCTGGCGTCGCCCAAGATGCCACACTGCTGCGCGCGTTGTACTACCTTTCCTACGCCTTCGGTGGTCCCGGCTTCTCCGTACCCATGGGTCTCTTGCTGGCGGGCGTGAGTGTCCCTGCGGCAGTTTTGAAGCTTCTGCCTAAATGGGTCGCGGCATTTGGCCTGGTGCTGGCGGTATGCGGCGAACTGAGTTGGTTGAACCTGATTGCGCCCAAAGCGTTGTTTTTGATTCCGCTTACCCGATTCCCTAGCTTTGTCTGGCTGATCGCGACCGGATTTCTGCTGCCGCGAGCTGTTCCTCGCCCGCTGCGGACATCGGAGGTGCCAGCATGAAAACCGCGGCGGGATGCTTGATGATGGCAAACGCAGCGCTCTTTTTCTTTGGAGCGGTTCAACACGCAGGCGTCGCCGTCGGGCCGTTTCGCGAACCGCTGATAGTTCCGGCTGCAATTGTAGAAACGTTGTGCGGAATCTGCGTGGTGTGGGGAGCAGCCGCGCTGTTTCGCAACTCGAAAGCGGGCTGGCGCACGGCTCTGATAATGAACTTCGTCGCCTTGGGCGGCGTGTTATTGGGCATCGCCGCTCTGGCCGCAGGCGCTGGTCCTCGTACCGCGAGCAATGATCTTTGCCATCGCATCATGCTGCTGCTGATCGGCGCCAGTCTTCTGATCTTGTTCTCCTGGCGGTCACGACTCGATCGAAGATCAAGGTGAGTCACTGTGGTGAATAATCGAAGTGGTAGCCTCGTGACTCGTTCCCCGACATGTAGCGCGTGTTGTATTCCAGAATGTAGTTCAAGTGCGCGTCATCGATGGGAAACGCCTTGTTCGAGGGGTATGGATATCCGCCCATGTCGTGGAATGGAAGTGGGTCCACGCTGGTGAAATCATAAGCGTAGAAATCCATGTCTTTCTCGTAGCCATTGGCCACGAAGAAGTAGTCGCGGGCCCAACCATTGGGCAGAGCCGGAAGCTCGGCGGGATCAAAATCCAGAGCCACTACATCGCCCGATCCAAAAACGACAAGTTGGTCGTCGAGCGAAGTAAGCAGCGAGCGCACATCGCCATAGCGCGTGTAAGCGCCCGCGGGACGCGTGTAAGGTCCGGTGGGACTGGCTTTTTCGTAAACGTACGTGACATTGCCGGGAGGCTTGCCTTCGATCTTCAGCGGGAATCCGTGAAAGCGCAGATCGGCGCGGGCCAGCGGAACTGGCGTGAGACGAACCTCCTGGTCCTGACTCGTTCGGTCAATCAGGATGCTGTCCCAATAAATCTGCAAGTTAGTCGATATCCGAATGCGGCGAGTGCCGATTGGTATCTTGCCCGTCAAATCCGCCGTCATAGTGCGCGGGCCACCGGCGGGGAACCCCATGTCGTCGATCACGCGAGTCCATTTTCCCTGACCGTCGAGTGCCTCCACATACGGAGAAATGGATTCGACTCCCGCTTGCGATGCAGCGTACATGCTGTTTGCGGAATAATACTCAACCTCGCCGTGAAGCAGCAGCCATAGCGGGCCTCCGCGATAAGGCTCTCCGAGATCGAGATCGAGGGAGTGCAGCTTGGCGAAACCTGAAAATTGAGTCAAACCAAAATCACCGAAGTAGCGATGCGCCAGCAGATCGGGGAGCACGTTGTGCCCATGTTCATCGTGCGCCGCCGCCGGCGGCCGCGCATCGCGACTGACGACTACTTTGAACGGAGGATACGGCGGATTGCTGGCGAAGTATTCGTTGGGATAAACCTCAAGGTCCGCGGGATAATCGACAGCCAGCAGTTTCACCTGATCGAGATAGACTGCTTCCTCCAAAGGCTCCATGAAGCGGAAGCTGAGCTTGCCGTCTTTTTCTCGAATCGCTTTGCGATCAATCTTTATATATTCGGTGGGACGCGGAATGTCGCGCTGGCCGGGGCCAACCCAGTGTCCGACCACACCGGCGCCGAGCATATCGCCAACCAACTTGTAGCGTTCACCGTCCCAAACGAAGAGGGTGGGGCAGGAGCTGCCACGGCGGTCGATTTCCATATATTTCTGTTCGCGGTCGGCGGGGACTTCAACTTCATCCTGCAGAACCCCAGTCGGCCACAGCATGCGGACGACGTCCGCTTGCGTCGACTGTCCGAGGCCAACGTTGAGGGTAAGCGAATTCTGTCCCAGATAACCGCTCGATCCGTAGATCTCGAATTTCTGCCGATTGCCTCCCGCGAAGACTTCAACTTTGGTCCCGATAGCGCTCTTGTTGTCGGCAAGCCCTTTCAGATTGAGGCGCAGCCAGTGGTTTTTGTTTCCGCCTTCATTTCGCAGCAAAACGGCAGGCCCATGATTCTGCGTGATGAGCAGATCGGTAGCGCCGTCGCCGTCGTAGTCTCCGGTGATGATGGCGCGTGGATCTTTGAGCACGATCTTGTCGAGGCCGACATCGGCGGTGACGTCTTTGAAACCGTCAGGGCCAAGATTGCGGAACAGCCGAACTTCGCCGCGCCCATCAGCAGTTTCTCCAACTGCCACGAGGTCGACCCAGCCATCATTGTCGTAGTCGATGGCAGCAATGCCCCACGCTCGAACCCAGTTAGTCGTGGGCAGCGGAACCTGTTCGAAGCTCTGGCCTTCCCTGTTGCGCCACAGGGTCAAACTAGACGCACCCCAATGAGTAAACGCCAAATCCATCCACCGGTCGTGATCGAAGTCAAGGACGGCGACGCCAACGAATGTTCCCACCGCCTTAGCAGGCCAAAATTGCCGGTTCAAGAATTTTCCTTCGCGAGGGTTTTCGAGGATGTTCAGCGGCTCCAGAGCTTCCGTCACAACAAGGTCTACAGCTCGATCATTATTCCAGTCGGTGCCGACGGCGGCAAGACTTGGAGTCCATCCTTGAAGATTAATCGAACGCGCCACTTCGGTGAAGGTTCCGTTCCCGTTATTACGCCACATCAAGTTGGAACCAGTGGCATCGCCCACGAATCCCTGAGCCTTCGCCCGGGGATCGAATTGCCCGCCTTCACTGTATCGCGCATTGTACAAATCCAAGTCTCCGTCGTGATCATAATCGATGAACGTTAGCCCTACATTGAAACCAGGGCTTTTGATACCCGCAGCCTCCGTGACATC
>Ga0307476_10000479_pt1 | contig 31444 bp, 25 predicted proteins | sample atmos_gasesECM2C_2_FD_203314 | JGI IMG/M metagenome (GOLD analysis project Ga0307476, IMG submission 203314) | Hardwood forest soil microbial communities from Morgan-Monroe State Forest, Indiana, United States - atmos_gasesECM2C_05 | ecosystem: Environmental > Terrestrial > Soil > Temperate...
GCGCCACCACAGCAGCCAGTCACCGAGGCGCCGGAACCGCCGCTCTGCCCGAGCGTCCGCGCCGCCCTCGCCGGCGAGTCCTAGGCCCTGCCTAGAGCAGCGTGGCGTAGATCCGGTCGAGCCGCCGCGCGACCTCGTCGGCGTCGAGCGAGTGCGCCTTGGCGAGGGCGCCGGCGGCGAGGCGCCGGCGCAGCTCGGGGTCGGTGGCGAGATTGACCAGCGCCGCCGCCAGCGCCGCCGGGTCCTCGGTCGGGACGAGCAGGCCGTCGGCACCGGGGTCGACCACCTCGGGGATGCCGCCGGCTTCGGTCGCCACCACCGCCAGCCCGTAGGCCATCCCCTCCAGCAGCGCCATCGGCAAGCCCTCCGAGCGGGAAGCGATCACAAACGCGTCCGAGCCGCGCAGCAGCGCGTCCTTCTGCTCGGCGTCGCGCCAGCCGAGCCACTCGACCCGGGCCTCGCGGGCGAGCAGCGCCTCCGCCTCGGCCGGCGGCTCGCCCGGCCCGGCCAGCCGCACCCGCAAACCGGGCGCCTTGGGCAGCGCCCGCTCCAGCGCCGCGACCAGGACGTCGCCGCCCTTGGCGACGTTGGCAAAGCCGCCTAGGTACGCGAGCCGGACCTCGCCGTCGGCGGCCGGCTCGCGCTCGAACGGCGGGATCACCGGCGCCGGGTTCGGCACCACCTCGACCGCAGCCAGCCGGTAGGCCTGGGAGAGCATCTCGGCGCTGGCAGCGGAGACGGCGAGGACGACCTCGGCGGCGCCGAAAGCGCGGCGGAAGAGCCGCAGGCTGCCCTTGTCGCGGGTCCAGGAGAAGTAGGCGATCTCGTCGGCGCCCGAGTGCATCTGCAGCACCACCCGGCGCCGCAGCGCCTTCGCCAGACCGATCACGATCGCCTTGCGGTAGGAGCTGCCGCGCACGGTCGCGTGGACGTGGACGATGCGGCCGCGGCCGGCGATGCTCCAAGCGGCGATCCGGGCGAGGGCGGCGCTGAAGTCGAAGAGCTGGCCGAGCTTGCCGGGGCGGCGGTAGGTGACGACGACGTCGAGCTGGTAGCGCTCGCGCAGCGGCGATTCGAGCAGCGCCCGCTGTGCAGTCGGCATACCGCCACCGATGTTCGGATCGGGGCCGACCTGAAGGACGCGTGGGAGCCGGGAGCCGGGCTCAGGCATTGCCGACGTCCCCGATCCCCGGCAGGTTGGCGGGGGGTGCGCCCCAGCGGCCGCGGTAGCGGTCGATGACCCCGCGCCAGGTGCCGACCGCGAGCGCCCACGGTTCGGCCGTCCCGCCACCGCGGAGGTGGGCCGCGCGCAGGCCGGCGCGCGCCAGGTTGAGGCCCACGAGCCAGAGCGAGCGCAGGGTCGAAGCGGCGAGGCCGCGCGCGCCCTGCGCCCGCCCGGCGTACTCGATCCCGTTGCGGGTGATCAGGTAGGCCCAGGCGCCGATCCGCTTGCCCATCCCCGAATCCTGGTCGGCGCGGGCGGCGGGGACGAGGCCGACCGCGAAGCCGGCGCGGCGGGCGCGGAGGCAGAGGTCGGCCTCCTCGCAGTAGCCCCAGAAGCGCTCGTCGAACTCGCCGACCCGCTCGAAGACCGCGCGGCGGACCAGCATCGTGCCGCCGTCGACCCAGTCGCTGTCGAGCACCTCACCGGCGCCAGGCGGCAGCCGTTTGCGGTGCGAGTTGGCGCCGTTGGCGTCGGTGACGCCGCCGAAGGAGTAGGGCACGTCAGTGCCCGGCAGGACCAGCGCCGGGCCGAGAATCCCGTAACCAGGCTGGGTGGCGAGGACGCCGCGCAGGGCGACGAGGGCGCCGGGCCGCAGACGGGCGTCGTGGGTGAGGACGAGGATCTGCTCGGCGCCGCGCTCGAGCTGGCGGCGGATGCCGGCGTTCATGCCGCCGGCGTAGCCGGGATTGCCGCCGGTCGCCAGCACCTCGACGCCGTCCGGGGCGCTCGGCGGAGCTTCTCCCGGCGCCGCTTGGTTATGGACGAGGACGATCGCGCTCGGCGCCACCCCCTCGGCCGCAAGCGACTCGATCAGCGCCCGGAACTCGCCGCCGGCACCGTAGGCGAGAACGGCGACGCCGAGGCCCTCCTCATTTGCCACGCGCGCTCCTCGCCCGCCGCTCAAGCGCAACCGCGAGCGAGGCGAGCGCGCCGACCGGGCTGTGGCGCTTGCCGAGAACCCAGCTGGCGGTCTCGCGCTGGTCGGTCTCGAACCGCTTCTTGTAGCCCTCGTCGCCCCACATCAGGTCGTAGATCGCCGCCCCCTCCGCCGCCGCCTGCTCAATCGTGTGGGCGAGCAGGACGGTGCCGAGGGCGAAGTCCTCGTACTCCTTCGCAAGGCCGGAGAGCGAGTAGCAGTAGCGCTCGCCGAGCCGCCACCCGTACCAGGCGGCCCGCGGGGCGCCGTCGGCTTCGGCGATCCAGAGTCGCAGCCAACCCTGCTCCAGCGCCGCGGCAGCAAAGGCACGCTGGAACTCGCGCACCTCGGCGGCGCCCGAGGAGGAGCCGCCGCGCTCGTCCCAGCGTTCGTCGTGGAGCTCGAGGAAAAGCTCGAAGTCGGCGTCGAGCTGGGCCGGGTCGGTCGTCATCCGGAAGCTGAGCTCATGCTCTTTTTCGAGCTTGCGGCGGCGGCGGCCGAGCTGGCTGCGGAAGTTACGGCTGCGGGCCGCCAGGTAGGCGTCCCAGCCGCCCTCCTCGAAGCCGATGAAAGGCAGGCAGTCGCTGCGACGCTCACGCGCCGCGGCGACGCCGCCGTCGACCCCCGCCGCCCAGAGCGCCTGCGGCCAGGCGCTGTCGCGGTCGATCCGGTCGAGTACGAGCAGTTGCCAGTCACGCCGGCGCTGCTTCAGCAGCTCCGCGCAGGCAGCTGCCATCTCGGCCTCGTCCTCGGGCCGGCAGGCGGGCGTGAACCAGTCGCCCCGGCGGGCGCCGGCAAAACGCAGAACGCGGACTCCCCGGGATCGCACCCGGACCAGCGGCAGCACCCCTCGCACCTCCCCCTCGCGCCGCCAGACGAGCGCGTACGGCTCCTCAGAGGGATACGTTGCAAGCCAGGCGCGGAACCACTCCGGAGTCAGAAACGGGTTGGCGCGAATCTCCGCCAGGCGGCGCCAGGCGGCGGCGATCGCCTCGTCGGCGACGACGCTGTCGGCGAGCACCTCGACCGTGGTTACCTCGGGCACCGGCCGAGTCTATGGACGGTTGCGGCGCGGGCCGCATCCCAGTCGTGCCTGGGTTACAAAATTTCTTTCGAGCGCGGGTGGACAAGTGTTCGAGTCAGGGCTCGACAACTTGATGAGGGCGGACCGCGGGCCGAGTGGTGGGCATGCGCTTTTCCGCCCGAATCGCCGCTCTCCTAGCCGCTTCCGCCGTTCTCGTGAGCCTCTGCGCCGGGACCGGGACGGCCGTCGCCAAGCCCGCCCCCCAGAGCGCGAGCAAGTCCAAGGCCTCCAAGAAGAACAAGAAGCAGCGCCGTCATCACCGCCAGGCGCGGGCGCGGCGCCAGGCGAGCGACGGCAAGCGCGGCGTCGCCGACAACATCAGCCTCACCTCGATTTCCTCGAAGTCAAAGGCGGTGGCGAAGCCGAAGGCCACGCCCTCGAGCGTCGCCGGCCTTCTCTTCAACGGCGCCCGCATCTCCGACTTCGACCTGATGCAGGCCGCGCCGGGCGCGATCACCGAAGTCCCGGACCCCGCCGGCAGCGGCGAAACCAATCTCCAGATGACGGTCAACGACCGCGACGTGGCGCCGATTACCCCGACCGAGAATCCCCGCGCCCAGCTGCTCTCGCCGCCGATCATCGACAACGGCGACGAATTCTGGCTTTCGACCAAATTCTTCATCCCAACCAACTTCCCCTCCTCGAGTCACGGCTGGATGTCGCTGGTCTCGATCTACGGCGCCCCCTTCGGCGGCTCCAGCCCCTGGCAGGTCGAAGTCGTCGACGGCCGCCTGCAGTGGATGCGGAACGGCACCTACAACTACGACGTGCCGTGGCAGATGCCGCTGATCAAGGGCAGCTGGGTGACCGTCCTCCTGCACGAGCGCTTCGCCTCAGACGGCTTCGTCGAAATGTGGATCAACGGCCAGCAGGTCAGCTTCTTCAACCGCGAAACGAGGCTGGCGATGCAGACGATGGACCGCAGCAACAACGGCGACTCGAACTCGGCGAAGATCATGCAGTACCGCGAAGCCGGGATGTTCGAAACCGGCACCGTCGACTTCGGCGCGCTGAAGATCGGCACCACCCGCGAATCGGTCGGCTGAGCGCCGGCGGGCTCCTCGGCGCCTGTTAGCTTGCGGCGCCGATGGCAGACCTGCTGGCGATCATCTCCCCCGACCGCACGCGGACCGTTTCGGTCGACGATCTGACCGCCACCTACGAGGCGCTGCGAGGGCCGGCGGCGAGCGCCGACACGGCCACCTGCGGCTGGGCGGCGGTCCGCGTGCTCGACCATCCCCAGCCGCCGCTGGCCGGGATCGAGCGCGGCGAGCGTGGCTGGGCGGCCTGGGCCGGGGCCCTGGTCGACCCCGCCGTCGCCGCCTCCGGCCCGCTGGAGCGGCTCGACGGGCAGTTCGCGCTGCTGCGCCTCGAGGAGGACGGCGAGACGCTGCGGCTGGCGACCGACCCGCTGGGGATGAAGCCGCTGTTCGTGGTCGAGGCCGGCGGCCTCACCCACGTTTCCACCTCCGCCCTCGTCCTCGCCAAGCACCTCGGCAGCGCCGCCTCGCGCCGCGGCGCCGAAGCCTTCCTCCGCACCGGGATCCAGTTCGGCCGCGCCACCCCCTGGGAGGGGGTCGAGCGCCTGCTGCCGGCGGAGGCCATCGCCTTCACCCCGGCGGGACAGGCGCGCGACGTCTACTGGCGGCCCGCCGTCGACCCCGAGGTGCGAGAGCTCGACCTCGCCGCCGGCGCGGAGCTCGTCGCCGAGCGGCTGGCGGCGGCGATCGCCTCGCGCTACGGCGGGCGCCAGCCCTGGCTCGACCTCACCGGCGGCTTCGACAGCCGGCTCGTGGCGCTGCTCTCCCAGCGGGCGGAGCTCGGCTTCCACGCCAACACGATCGGCGACGAGGGACTCGAGGACGTGCGGGTGGCGGCGCAGGTCGCCGCCGCCGCCGGCTGGCCCTGGACCCGCATCGGCCTTCCTGGCGACTGGACGGAGGTCGCTCCGACCCGAGTCGAGGAGGCGCTCGCCTGGGGCGACGGCAACCTCGAGGCGCTGCACCTGACCGAGGTGATCCAAGGCCACCGCGAGAAGGCCGCGAGCGAGCCGATGCTGCTCACCGGGGGCGGCGGCGAGCATTACCGCGACTTCGCCTGGATGCACGAACTGTGGCGGGCGAAGCGCTCGACCAAGGTCGACTTCCGCCGCCTGCTCGCCTGGCGGGCGATGGGCCCACTCGACGTCTCCGCCCTGCGCCGGGACCCGACCGCCGCCGCCGAGGCCCAGCTCCTACCCGAGCTGGAACAGCAGGCCGCCCCCTTCTCCTCGCAGCCGACCACCTTCCAGTGCGACGTCCTCTACGCGTTCAAGTCGAGCGGGCACTTCGGCGCCTACCAGTCGAGTGCCGGCCGCTGGGTCCAGATGGAGATGCCTCTCTACCTGAAGCCGGGCCTCCTGGGTGCGATCTCGACGGCGCCCGGCGAGCGCGGCTTCCACCGGCTGATGCGAGAGATGATGCGTTACCTCGACCCGCGGATCGCCGCGATGCAGACCGAGACCGGCGGCCCCGCCGAGCCCCTGCGGCTGACCAACGCCCTCCGCTTCACCCCCTACGTCTCGCGGCGGGCGCGGCGCCTCGCCGCCCGCCTGCGCGGTCGGGCAGGCGGCCCTGCCGGCGACCCGGCGGCCCCCGACCAGCGCCTGCGCGGCCGCGCGGCGATCATCGTCTCCCTGCGCGACCAGGGCCGCCTCGACCCGGCGAAGATGCGCTCCGCGGCCCTCTATGAGCCGGAGCGCCTGGGAACCCTGCTCGACCTCGCCGCCAGCGAACCCGGCGCCGTCGACTGGGCCCTGGTCGGCCGCATAGTCACCCTCGAGCTCGCCCTCGAAGCCGTCGGCACCGGCATGGACTGACCCCTTTGATGGTGTGGCTGCCATTTCGTCCGCATAGCGAGCGAAATGGCAGCCACACCGCCCAGAAGCCTCAGGTGGAACTCGGCTCGATCACGCCAAATCCGTCCCGAATCACCCGCTGAGGTACCGCTCGTACGCCGCCAGCGTCATCGCCCCGACGTTGTCCCAACTCGCCTCGCCGATCGATGCCGCCGCCTCGGCGCCGACCTCGGCTGCCAGGCCCGGCGCGCTCACCAGCTCGGCGATCGCAGCCGCCAGGGCCGGCGGGTCCTCGGCCGGGACGACGCGGCCGCCGCCGTCGGCGACCAGGTCAGGCAAGCCGCCGACATCGGTGACGATCATCGCCCGCCCGTACTGCTTGGCTTCCGACCCGATCCCGCTCTGGCTCGCTTGCCGGTAGGGCAGGACGACGCAGGTCGCCGCCTCGAACAGACCCGGCACCGCCTCCTCGGTGACGTGTTCGTTGCGCAGCGTCACCCGCGGGTCGTCGAGCACCGGATGCGGCTCGACCTCGCCCGAGCCGGCGACCACCAGCGTCGTCTCCGGCACCCGCTCCCAGACCGCCGGCATCGCGTCGAGCAAGGTGTCGAGGCCCTTGTAGTGGGAGATACGGCCGAAGAAGAGCAGCGAGGGCCGCTCCGGCAACGGCGCCGGCTCCGGCAGCGCGATCCCGTGCGGGACGATCTCGGCCGCGTGGCGGATATCGCCGAGCGCCCGCAGTTCGTCGACCAGCACCTGCGAGTGGGTGAAGATCAGATCGGCGTGGCGGCGCAGGTGCTTGCGGACGACCCGGATCCGGGTCGACGGCTGCGGGTCGCCGGGGTGCGGAGCCGGGTCGTGGACCGTGTCCGCGTAGCGCCGCCAGGGGTAGCCGCCGGCGACGGCGAGCCGCAGGTCGTGGGTGAGCGAGTCCTGGATGTGGACGAAGTCGGGGTTCCAGCGACCGAGCTGACGGCGCAGGGCCAGCATCTCGCGCAGCTTCGAGGGATCGCGGACGCGGCCGCCGATCTCGATGTGGCGGGCCCGGCCGTCGAGCATGGCGGCGACGAAGGCGCGCATTGCCCCCGGCTCGCCGCCGAACTCGAGGTCGTGGTCGCGGCTCAGCAGGACGACGTCGCAACCGTTGTCGGCGAGGCCGCGGGCGAGGCCGGCGGTGTACTTGACGAACCACTCGCAGGCGAGCAAAACGCGGGGCTGCTCGGCGGCCATCAGGCGAGCCTCCCCCGGGCCGAGAGCCGCGCCCGCAGCCAGCCGTAGCTGAGCTTCTCCGGCAGCATCCCGAGCGAGCTGGCGGCGAGCCAGCAGATCACGCCGTAGGTGCCACCGGTCGCCACCGCCCCGGCCAGCGCCGGCAGCCGCGTGTCCGGGATCGGGACGCCGACGACGTAGACGACCGCGTACGGGATCGCGACGACCAGGGTGAGGATCGCCGGTGGCCCGACCGCGTGGCGGAAGTCCTGCCAGCCGAAGCCGTAGCGACGGTGGAAGCGGACGAGGAAGACGGTGCTGGCGATCACCTCGGCGGCGACGGTAGCGATCAGCACGCCCCAGAGACCGAAGATCGGGGCGACGGCGAGGGTCGAGGTGACGTTGAGGACGACGACGAGGAGGGCGGTCTGGGCGACCAGGCCCGGGTGGCCGTCGGCCATCACCAGCGTCATCGCCACCCCGGTGGTGAGGCTGGCGGCGAAGGCGAGCGAGAGCAGGACGACGATCTGGTCGGTCTCAGGCGGGCGTTCTCCGAGCCAGGCGACGAGCAGAAACGGGCAGCTGACGCAGAGGCCACCGAACATCGGCAGCGCGATCGAGAGCGACGAACGGGTGTAGTGGGCGTAGAACTCCTCGATCACCTGCTTGCCGCGCTCGACGATCTCGGCCGTCGCGGTCGGGATCATCGCCGAGAGGGTGATCGTGCCGAAGGCGAGGACGCCCTGGACGACACGGTTGGCGATCTCGTAGGCGCCTGCCGTCTTCGGTCCCAGCATCGCCGCGATGATCACCTTGTCGGTCTGGACGTTGACCAGCTCGGCGGCGGTGATCGCCTGGCTCTTCAGCCCGAAGCCGATGATCTCCCGCGCCCGCTTGCGGTTGGGCCGGCTCAGGTAGGGGCCACGCCAGACCCGCAGCAGCGCCCCGATCGAGAGAAAGACGGCGATGACCGAGGCGGCGGCGTTGGCGACGGCGTAGTCGGTCAGCTGCGTGCTCTGGGTGAGGACGACGACGCTGGCGACGAAGTTGACGATGCCGCCGAGGACGAGGGCGACGTTGGGCGGCCCCATCCGGCGCAGCCCGATCGGGACCGCGTTGATCACGTCGATCAGGAGCGCCGCGATCAGGATCCCGACCGAGGAGAGGGCGACGACCCGCATTTCGTCCGTGTCGAGGACGCCGAGGACATCGCTGAGGAGCGGCGCCGCGAGCGCGGCGGCGGCCAGCATCACCACCCCGAGCGCGACCACCGCGGCGACGCCGACGGCCACCGACTCCTCGATCCCGCGGCGATCTTCCTGGGCGTCGAAGAGGGCGACGAAGCGGGCCAGCGAGCGGGTGATCCCGAAGTCGAAGAGGCGCGCGTACTGGGCCAGCGCCCCGGTCACCGCCCAGACCCCGAACTGGGCGAGGCCGAGCCTGCTGAGCATGATCGGGGCGAGGATGAAGCTGAGCCCGAAGTTGATGAAGAGCGGCCCCGACTGGAACAGCGTGTTGCGGAAGATGCCGCGCCCGCGCCGAGGCTGCTCCTCCGTCGTCGTCTGCTCGCTCACGCTCCCCCACCCCCTGCCGCCCGCTCCAGCACCGCTTCCAGGCCGGCGACCGAGCGCTCCCAGGTGAAGCCGCGCAAGCGCTCGGCACCGGCAGCGGCGAGGCGCAGGCGCAGTCCGTCGTCGCCGAGCAGCGCCAGCACCTGCTCCCCCATCTCCCCGGCCCGCTCGGGCGCCACCACCAGCGCCGTCTCGCCGTCGATCGCGAACTCACGGGAGCCGCCGTTGTCGACGGTGACGAGGGCGCAGCCGCAGAGCATCGCTTCAGAGGCTGGCAGACCCCAGCCCTCCGAGCGACTGGCGCCGAGGAAGATCGAACAGGAGTTGAACAGGGCCCGCAGCTGGGCCGGCGAGGGCAGCTGCTCGTACTCGATCCATCCCGGCAGCTCGGCCGGGCGGTCGCGGGTGCCGAAGAAGACGGCGCTGACGTCCGGCCGGGCCCGCTTGGCCGCCTCCATCGCCGCCAGCACGTCGGGGCTGCCCTTCGCCTCGCCGGGGTGGTGCAAGGATCCGAGCCGCGGCGCTCGCTCGGCCGGTGCCAGGTCGACGCCGAGCCGGTCGAGGTCCATCCCGAGCGGGACCCGGGTCGTCCGCTCCGCCTCGCCCAGCTCGGCGGCGATCTCCTCCAGCCAGTGGGAGATCACGACCTTCTCCAGCGGCAGTTTCCAGGTCGCGTCGACGCTGTCGACGTCGCCGTCCCAGGTCTCGTACCCCTGGATCAGGTAAGCGCCGCCCGCTCCCCTGGCCGCCGCCGCAACCGCAATCGGCCCCGCCGTGTGCCAGGCGGTGGCGACGAAGACGTCAGCGTCGGGCAGGGTCTCGGGATTCGGCTCGAGAATGGCGGCGAGGTGGACTCCCGGCTGGAAGTCGAACCAGGGAGCGATCCGTGCGCGGCGCAGATTCAGTTTCGTGATCCAGATCCGGGCCCGGCGCCGCTCCGCCCGCGAGGCCGGCGGCGAGAAGCTCCAGGGGTGCAGCACGGTGACCTCGTGGCCGGCCCTGGTCAGCCGGTTCGCGTACTCGTAGACGACCTTGTAGCCGCCGGTCGGCCGCACCCCCTGTCCGGGCAGCAGGAAGACGATTCTCATCGGCTCGAACCCCGCTTCCCAGAGCCGCCGAAAGCGGGTCGGCGACCGGGGCGCCTACCTATACTCGGCCCGTGCAGGGCCACCCCCGCAAAGTCCTGATGGTCGTCAACGCGCTCCAGCCCGGAGGCGCCGAGACCCAGCTGATGCATCTTGCCGAGGGACTCGCCGAGGCCGGCCATCAGATCACCATCTGCTGCATGAACAAGGCCTTCGTCCCGACCGAGTCGGTAAGGGCGGCCGGCGTCCAGATCGTCGAGCTCGGCGCCGCGCACAAAATCGAGCGGCTGCTGGCGGTGCCGAAGCTGGCGCGGCTCGCCCGCCGCTTCGAAGTCGTCCACTGCACTATCTGGGATGCCAGTCTCTGGGGCCGCATCGCCGCAATCCTCGCTCGCCGTCCGGTCGTGGTCGCCGATCACTCGACCGACCGCTCGATCCACACTTCATCGAAAGGAGCTTCGCGGGAAAGCTGGGTGGCCCTGCACAACCGCCTCCTGGATCCCTTCACCTACGCGACGGTCGCCTGCGCTGCCTCGCAGCGGCCGGTGCTGCTGAGCGAAGGCGTCGACCCGAACAAGATCGTCTACATCCCCAACGGGCTGCCGATCGCGGCGATGCGCTCGACCGCCGCCAGCGCCCCCGGCCGCGACGCCGTCGGCCTGCCGGACGGGGTGCCGCTGGTGATCCAGGTCGGGGTCTTCCGCGAGGAGAAGAACCAGGTCGGGGCGCTCGAGGCGGTCGCCGGGATCCGCGCCGCCGGCCTCGACGCCCACCTCGTCTTCATCGGCGACGGCCCGACCAAGGAGGCGGTCGAGCGGCGAGCCGGGGAGCTCGATGCCGGTGAGTGGGCTCACTTCCTCGGCCGCCGCTCCGATGTGCCGGCGCTGCTGCCGCTGGCCGACGTCCTCGTCCAGCCCTCGCTTGCCGACGCGATGCCGCTGACCGTGATGGAGGCGATGGCGATTGGGGTTCCGGTCGTCGCCACCAAGGTCGGCGACGTCCCTTCGATGCTCGAGGGACGGGCGGGGCTGGTCGTGCCGCCGGGCGACCAGGCGGCGCTGGAAGCGGCCCTGACCGAGCTGCTCGGTGACCCCGCCCGCCGCGCCGAACTCGGCGCCGCCGGCGAAGAGATCGCCTCCGGCCAGGATTCGGCGACGATGATCCGCAGCTACGAAGACCTCTTCGACTCGGCGGTGGCGGCCTGATGCACGAGCCGCTCGGGCTCTTCGAATGGCGCTTCCCGGACCTGACCGGGTTCCTCAGCTCGAAGCTGGGGCAGATCCTGCTCGGCGGCATCGCCGGCGCCTTCCTCGGCGCCGCGATCGCTTCCAAACTGAGCCTCGTCGCCCTCCTCGTCGGCGCCCTGCTCGCCGCCGGCGCCCTCGCCGCCGCCCTGACCAGGCCCGACCGCGCCTTCTACGGCCTGGTCGTGGTGATGGTCCTGATCCCGACCTACTCCGCCCCGGGCGTCGGCCCGATCCTCTTCATCCCCGCCGCCGGGCTCGCCTGGATCCTCGCCGGCATCCTCGCCTGGCGCAACGCGATGCAACGTGGGCGCCTGTTCAACCTCAATGCCCTCGACGGGCTGGTCGCGCTCTTCTTCGTCCTCATGCTGATCTCCTCACAGGTCTCGCCCCAGGTCGAATTCAAGGAGTACTACAACGACGTCTTCGCCTGGCTCGGCCCCTACCTGGCGGCGCGGCTGCTGCTCCAGGACTGCGAGCACCCAGCGCGGGTCGTCGCGATCGCCTTCGCCGTCGGCACGGTGCTGATCGCCCCGGTCGCGGTGCTGGAGACGCTGGGCTCGAAAAATCCGTTCTTCAACTTCCAGTTCAACGGCGCCGAGTCCTCGGCCTTCGGCAATGCCGTCACCCGCAGCGGCGAGGTCCGCGCCCAGGCCTCGTTCGGTCACCCGATCGCGCTCTCGATGTACGTCTCCGCCTCCGCCCTGCTCTCGCTGGCGATGGTGATCTACGCCAAGCTGCCGAAGGAACGGCTGGCCTGGATCGCGCTGGCGGCGCTGGCGGTCGCGGTCCAGGTGATGACGGTTTCCCGCACCGGCTACGTGATGCTGGTGATCGGCGGCGTCCTGCTGGCGCTGACGACGGCCGACCAGCAGCTGCGGCGCCTGCTGACGACGTTCGTCGCCATCGTCGCCCTGATCGTCGTCGTCGTCAACATCACCGGCACGGGGCCGGAAGAGCTGCAGATCTTTCCGTCGAACAAGGCGGAGACGGCAAGCGCGGAAGAGGTGACGGAAAGCAGCGCCTACCGCGAAAAACTGCTCGACAGGGCAACCGAACCGGGGGTCCTCGGCCTCTGGGGCAACCCTTACAACAAGGTCACCAACGGAGTCAGCCTCAGCAACACCTCGGTCGACAACGAGTACATCATCCTCGGCGACAGCTGGGGCCTGATCCCGATGTTCGCCCTGATCGCGGTCATCGCCGGCCTCCTGGCCTCAATCGCGCTGGCGCTGAGACGCGAAGCGCTCGACCTCGTCGTCTTGCCGATTGCCGCCGTGACCAGCCTCTGCGCGCTCTTCTTCGTCGCCTTCATCACCCAGCAGCAGGTGATGGTCTGGCTCTTGATCGGCTGCGCCAGCGCCGCCAGCGAGCGCACCCTGCGCGGGAGACGGCTGGCGAGAATGCAGCCCCGCCGGCCGCTGGAGATCGAGCCTCAGCCCTTGGCCGCGATCCCCGACCGCTTGTAGTAGTTGTAGCGCTTGCGGTCGGGGTCGGTGAAGGTGGCGATCACGCCGACCGGCGTTTTGCCGAGCAGCGAAAGCTGTTTGATGAAGGCGCGGGCGCCGTCCTGGGTCGTCCGCCGCACGCCGCCGACCGCCAGCACCTCGGAGACGAACGGGGCCAGCGCCAGCGCGTCGGAGACGACGCCGAGCGCCGGGCTGTCGATGATCACGATTTTGAAGCGCGACTGCAGTTCGCCCATCAGCGCCTGCATCCGCTCACTCTCCAGCAGCTCCGAAGGGTTGGGCGGCACCGGCCCGCTTGGCAGCACAGCCAGCAGTCGCGGCTCGGTCGAGGTCGGAACGTCGAGTTCGACCTCGAGCAGCGCCTCCTCCAGCGGTAGCCCGGAGAGCACGTTCGAGAGACCGAGGGTGGCGTGCCCGGTCGCGTTGCGGAACTCGCTCTCCTTGCGCAGATCGGCCTCGATCAGGACCACCTCTTCGCCGACCTCGGCGATCGCCGCCGCCAGCCCACGGGCGACAGTCGACTTGCCGTCGCCCGGTTCGGGACTGGCGAGCAGGACCGAGTGCAGTTCGCGGTCGACGTTGAAGTAGCGCAGGTTGGTGCGCAGGTTGCGGAAGTCCTCGGCTTCCTGCGAGAGCAGGATGCCTTTGATGCCCAGCTTGGAGAGGTCCTTGCTGCGCGAGATGCGAGCGATGATCGGCGCCCCGAACAGGTCCTCGAGCTCCTCCGGGCTGCGGACCCGGCGGTCGACCCGCTCCAACAGCGCTGCCAGGCCGAAGCCGAGCAGGAGCCCGGCCAGGATGCCGAGGATGACGTTTTTTTTCGTCTTCGGCGAGGACGGGCTGGTTGGGATTCCGGCCGGCTGCACGAGCTGGGTGCGGCCGGTCTGCAGCGCCTGTTCGACCTTGAGGTTGGTCAGCCGTTCCTGCAGTTTGACGCCGGAGCTGCTGGAGACTTCGGTCGGCGACATATCGGCGAGGCTTTTTTCGACCAGGTCGATGCCCTTCTGGATTTTGGCCTGGTCGGTTTCTTTGCGGAAGGCGATGTAGGCCTTGCTGTAGCCGTTGGCGATTTCGGCCGAGCGTTCCGGCACCGGGGTGGTGGCGGAGATGTCGGAGACGTTGGCCTGGCCTTCGCCGGGGCTGGAGCTGATCGATTCCAGGACTTCACCGGCGGTCGTCCCGTTGCCCATTTCTTTCGCCGCACGGACGGCGACGACGGGCAGTTTGGCCAGCACTTCGTTGGTCTGTTTGACGCCGAGGAAGTTGATGTTGCCTTCTTCTTCTTCGAACAGCAGCGTCGCCGTTGCCGTGTAGAGCTTTTCTTTCGAAGAAGAGACGAGGAACGCCATCAGTGGCACGGCGATGATGGCGACGAGGAATACGACCTTGCGGCGCCGCAGTACGCGGAGCACGTACTCCAAGGCCCCCTCGGAACTAGGCATGGCGGCATCCTTCGGCACTTCGTGGACAAAACCTTCAGGTCCGCGCCGCGGGCGCCGAGAGTTCATCCAAGGCTCCGCAGCGCCTGCAGGGCGCGGATCGCCAGCGGCGAGTCGAGCCGGCGAGCGCGCGCCCGCATTCGTACTTTGCGCTCGCTCTCACCGAAGTAGACCCCGACCCGCGGCCACTGCAGGGCCAGGGCCGGCGCCGGGCCCCGCGGGACGGTGACCGCGAAGCGGTAGCCGGCCTCGGCGGCGGCCCGCACGGCGCGCTCGTCGTAGTCGCTGTACGGATAGGCCAGCGAGGTGCACGGGGCACCCATCTTCTCTTCGCATTCGCGCATGGAATCGGTCAACTCAGCTTTTATCGGCTCGTCGGCGATCTTCGATAACCGTGGATGCGTCTTCGTGTGCGAGCCGATCTCCCAGCCGGCCGCCGCCAGCCCGCGCAGCTCCTCCCAGCCCATGCAGGCAAGCTCGTTCTCGTGCGGGGTTCCCACCCAGACGTCATACCCGTCCCAGCCCATCAACTCACCGCTGTCGGGGTACTTGGTCGGTACGAAGACGGTTCCCGGCACCCCCAGCTTGGCCATGATCGGCGCCGCCAGAGCGCCGACCGAGCTGTGGGCGTCGTCGAAGGTGACGACCATCGTCTTCTCCGCCTGCGGCACCGTCAGCGCCTCCGTCAGGGTGGCGCCGCGGTAACCGCGGCGAATGAACTCGGAGAGCTGCCGCTCGAAATCGCCCGGCCGCACCGTGGTCGGGGCCGGCCAGGTCTCGCTGATCCCGTGGTAGCAGAGGACGAGCAGGTCGCTCATCGCCGGTTCAGCCCTCTCCGGGCTCCCGGCGCGGGACCAGCACCAGCCGCTTGAACTCGGCGACGAGGACGCCGTCCTGGTTGAGCACTCGGGTGTGGACCTTGACGATGCCGCGGTCGGGCTTCGATTTCGACTCCTTGACGTCCAGCACCTCGGTCTCGCAGAACAGGGTGTCGCCGTGGAAGACGGGGTTTGGGTGGCTGAGCTCTTCGGTCGCCAGGTTGGCGATCGCCTTGCCGGAGACGTCGGAGACCGACATCCCCAGGGCCAGCGAGTAGACGAGCGGCCCGACGACGACGTTGCGGCCCTGCTGGGACTGCTTCGCGTAGACGTCGTTGATGTGCAGCGGGTGGTGGTTCATCGTGATCAGGCAGAAAAGGTGGTCGTCCGCCTCGGTCACGGTCTTCGCCGGCCAGTGCTTGTAGACGGCACCGACCTCGAACTCCTCCAGGTAGCGGCCATAGCTGTGGGCGCCAGAGGCCTCGCGCTCGGCCTGGTCGGTTACCAGCTCGTACTGATCGGTCATCGGTTCGCTTCGCTCCTGTCGTCCGGTTTTACGGCGTCCGATGCTATCTGCCGCGCCGGGAGCAACGAGCGGCGCCCGACGGCAATGGGCGCCGGATCCCGTATCTAGACTGCCGACGATGAGAATCGGGATCATCGGCCTCGGCTACGTCGGCCTGCCGCTCGCTGTCGCCTTCGCCGAAGCCGGCCACGACGTCGTCTGCTTCGACGTCGACGAGGCGCGGGTCGGCGCCCTGCGCGAAGGGCGCAGCTACGTCGAGGACGTCGGCGACGAGGTCCTCGCCCCGCTCGGCGCCAGCCTCCACCCCACCACCGACGCGGCGGAGCTCCGTGGTTGCGGGGCGGTGATCATCTGCGTGCCGACGCCGCTGACCGACGAGCGCGAGCCCGACCTCAGCTACCTCGAGGCGGCCGCCGTGACGCTGGCCGCCGAGCTGGGGCGCGACCAGTTGGTGGTGCTGGAGTCGACCACCTACCCCGGGACGACCCGCGAGCGACTCGGCCCGATCCTCGAGCAGGGCTCCGGCCTCGCCGCCGGGGCCGACTTCCACCTCGCCTTTTCGCCGGAGCGGATCGACCCCGGTCGCACCGACTTCACGGTGCGGACGACGCCGAAGCTGGTCGGCGGCATCAGCGCCGCCAGCACCGAGCGGGCACGAGCGCTCTACGCGGAGATCTGCGACGAGGTCGTCGTTCTTTCCAGCCCCGAGGCAGCGGAGCTGGCGAAGCTGCTGGAGAACGTCTTCCGCTCCGTCAACATCGCCTTCGTCAACGAGCTGGCGCAGCTCTGTGACCGGCTCGGGATCGACGTCTGGGAGGTGATCGACGCCGCCGCGACCAAGCCGTTCGGGTTCATGCGCTTTGACCCCGGGCCGGGGATGGGCGGCCACTGCCTGCCGATCGACCCCTTCTACCTCGCCTTCAAGGCCCGCGAGCACAAATTCGATCCGGCCTTCATCGAGCTCGCCGGCAAGGTCAACCAGGCGCAGCCGGCCTACTGCGTGGAGCGGATCGAGCGCCTGCTCGGGGAAGCCGGCAAGGCCGTCGCCGGCGCCCGCGTTCTGATCCTCGGGGTCAGCTACAAGGGCGGCACCGGCGACGTCCGCGAGTCGCCGGCGCTGAAGATCATCGGCCGCCTCCAGGATCTCGGCGCCGAGGTCTCCTACCACGACCCGTTCGTGCCGCGGCTGCCCGGCCACGGCCTCGCCTCGGTCGAGCTCGAGCCAGCGCTTGCCGCAACCGATCTGGCGGCGATCGTCACCGCCCACCCCGGCGTCGACTACGAGCGGGTCGTCGCCACCGCTGCCCGCGTGATCGACTTCCGCAACGTCACCAAGGGCATCGAGGCCGGGAACTTGACCAGGCTCTGAGCGCCGTCGGGCTCAGTGGACTTTGCGCAGCTTCGCCCGTTCCTCCTGGCGTTCGACCACCTGGACGATCAGCTTCACCACGTTGGAGTCGCCGGTGACCTTGATGTGGCCGGTCTCGGCAGCTTTGCGGTAGCTCTTGATCGTGCCTTTCTCGGCCAGCTGGTTGAACTGCGGGCGGTCGATTTCGACCAGGATCCGCTCGTCCTGGGCGAGGTCCTTGGTGATCTTCGGTCCCGGCAGCTCGACCCGGTAGAGCTGGATGTCGTGATGGGCCTTCAGCTCCAGGCCGAATACGAGCTTGAGTTTTTGCAGCGCGGGAACTTCCGCCTGAAACCGCTCGATCGCGGTCTTGATCAGGTCGGCGGTCGAAGCCATCAGCTCAGCCGCGTCCCATCTAGATCTTGTGCCGCTGGAGGAGCTTTTTGCCGATCACCATGCGCTGGATCTCGGAAGTGCCCTCGCCGATCAGGAGCAGCGGCGCGTCGCGGTAGAGGCGCTCGATCTCGTACTCCTTCGAGTAGCCGTAGCCGCCGTGGATGCGGAAGCTTTCTTCGACGCAGAACTTGCCCGTCTCCGAGGCGAGGAGCTTGGCCATTCCCGCCTCCAGGTCCGAGCGCTCGCCAGCGTCCTTCATCCGCGCCGCTTTGCGGGTGAGGAGGCGGGCGGCCTCGAGCTGGGTCGCCATGTCGGCGAGCTTGAACTGGATCGCCTGGTGCTTGGCGATCTCCTTGCCGAAGGTCTTCCGTTCCTGGCTGTAGCGGAGAGCAAGCTCGAGGGCGCGCTGGCCGATGCCGACGCCGCGGGCGGCGACGTTGACGCGGCCGACCTCGAGCGCGTCCATCATCTGGATGAAGCCCTGGCCGACGCCGGCCTCCTCGCCGCCGAGGATGCGCTCCGGCGAGCACTGGTAGCCGTCGTAGACGAGCTCGGTCGACTCGACGCCCTTGTAGCCCATCTTCTTGATCTTGGGCGGGACGTCGAGGCCCTTGAAGTCGCCCTCGTTGGTTTCCGCCCAGGGCTCCTTCTCGGTGATGAAGCAGGTCATCCCCTTATATGGAGGATCAGCCTGGGTGTCGGTCTTCATCAGGACGAAGACGACGCCGGAGCCGAGCCCGTTGGTGACCCACATCTTCTGGCCGTTCAGCTCCCAGTTGCCGTCCTCGCCCTTCTTGGCGGTGGCCTTGATGCCCTGGACGTCGGAGCCGACCTCGGGCTCGGAGAGGGAGAAGGCGGCGCGAATCTCGCCGGTCGCCATCTTCGGCAGGAAATGCTGTTTCTGCTCCTCGGTGCCGAACTTCATCAGCAGGTAGGAGCCGATGAAGTGGGTGTTGACGACGCCGGAGATCGAGATCCAGCCGCGCGAGAGCTCTTCGACGATCATCGCGTAGGTCGTCAGGTCGAGCCCCATGCCGCCGTACTCTTCGGGGATCGTCACCCCGAACAGGCCGAGCTCCTTCATCTGCTCGACGATCGGCTCGGGGAAGGAGTCCTCGTGGTCGTAGTGCTCGGCGTTGGGGATGATCTGCTCGTCGGCGAACTGGCGGACCATTTCGATGATCGCTTCCTGCTCGTCGGTCATTTCGCGATGCGCAGCGGTGTCTACGGCCATTGCTCCTACCTGAATCGAAGATTTTCTGGGGTCGTCAAAGAATTGCTTGGTGATTGAAGGTTATCCGGCCCGCCGCGCCCAGTGCCGAGCCGGAAAGGCAACGGCCGCGCCGCGAACGAAGTCGCGGCGCGGCCGTCTGCCGGGTGGCTGCGGAGGAACTGCGCTTACGGGGTGAGCGTCACCGACCAGCGGATGCTGCTGAATTCGTTCGGGCCACCGCTGGGGTGAGCCTTGAGCGAAATCAGATCGCCGGCCGAGAACGACACCGTGCCCGCGTTGGTGCAGCTGGTGGCGCTGCTGCCTTCGACTTTGCAGGTGACGCTGGTTTCGGAGCTGCCCTTCATCACCGTGAAGGTCCAGCTGTTGCCGGAGCCGGCGTTGCCGCTGATCTGGACAGCCAGGTTCGAGAGCGTGCCCCCGACCGGAATCACCGTCTGCCAGCTGCTCTGCGTGGTCGACATGTTGTTGGTGGTCACGAACGCACCGGCGTAGACGTCGTTGAAGGTGCTGCTGGCTTTGGCGGCGATTCCCGAAAGAATCGCGGGGCCGTTGGCACCGTTGGTCCCGTTCGTTCCGTTGGTTCCGTTGGTTCCGGGGGCACCTTTTTCACCGGTGGCGCCTTTTTCGCCTTTTTCGCCTTGCAGGCCTTTTTCGCCTTTTTCGCCGGTCGCGCCTTTTTCACCTTTCGCGCCGGTTTCGCCTTTTTCGCCTTTGGCACCGGTTTCGCCTTTGTCGCCCTTTTCGCCTTTTTCGCCTTTCGGGCCGACGAGGGAGGTCGGAGCGCTCCAGCTGCCGCCGTTCTTGGCGAAGATGGAGTAGTTGGTGGTGTTGATGTAGAAGTCGCCATCAACGCCGGTACCGGCGGTGGGCGTGGCGGTGCCGTTCAGAACGGACTTGCCGTTCGTCCCGTTGGTGCCGTTGGTCCCGTCTTTACCGTTGGTCCCGTCTTTGCCGTCGACACCGTCGGTGCCGTCGGTGCCAGCCGGGCCCGTTTTACCGTCCGGACCGATCAGCGAGGTGCCTTCGGTCGGCCATTTCTCTTCGGCGTTCTTCGGGCCGTAGAGGGTGTAGGTGTCGAGGTCGAGGGCGAAGTCGCCAACGGCGCCGACGTTGTCGTTCGGGAGCCCGTGACCGCTGAGGATCTGGTTCCCCTGCTCGCCCTTCGGGCCTTTGTCGCCCTGGGGACCCTGCGGGCCCTGGGGGCCGACGTCACCGGTGTCGCCCTTCTCGCCCTGCGGGCCCTGCGGACCGGTGTCGCCTTTGTCGCCCTTCAGGCCCTGCGGGCCCTGCGGACCGACGTCACCTTTGTCGCCCTTCTCGCCCTGCGGGCCCTGCGGGCCTTGCGGGCCGACGGCGCCGGTGTCGCCTTTGTCACCCTTGTCGCCCTTCAGACCCTGAGGGCCGACTTCGCCCTGCTCGCCCTGCGGGCCGGTTTTACCGGTGTCACCGGTCTCGCCCTTCAGGCCCTGCGGCCCCTGGGCACCGGTGTCGCCCTTCTCGCCCTGCGGCCCTTGCGGGCCCTGGGCACCGACGGCGCCATCTTTGCCGTCTTTGCCGGGCTCGCCCTTTTCGCCCTGCGGGCCCTGGGCACCGGTCTCACCCTTGTCGCCCTTATCGCCCTGCGGGCCTTGCGGACCGACAGCGCCGGTCTCGCCCTTCTCGCCCTGCGGGCCTTGCGGACCCTGGGCACCGACGGCGCCATCTTTGCCGTCTTTGCCGGGCTCGCCCTTTTCGCCCTGCGGGCCCTGGGCACCGGTCTCGCCCTTGTCGCCCTGCGGTCCTTGCGGACCGACAGCGCCGGTCTCGCCCTTCTCGCCCTGCGGGCCCTGGGCACCATCTTTACCGTCTTTACCGGGCTCGCCCTTTTCGCCCTGCGGGCCGATCTCGCCCTGCGGGCCCTGAATGCCCTGGTCACCCTGCGGGCCCTGCTCGCCGATCAGCGAGACGCCGTGGTCCGGCCATTCGCCGTTGGCCTTGGGGCCGTAGAGAACCTGGTTCTGGGTGTCGAGGAAGAAATCCCCGTTTTTCCCGATCACGTTTGAGGGCTGACCCTCACCGTTGAGGATGGTCTTACCGTCGACGCCATCAGCGCCGGGGAAACCCTGGTCGCCCTTCTGACCCTGGGGGCCGACCTCGCCCTGAGGACCCTGCGGACCGACGTCACCCTTATCGCCCTGCGGGCCTTGGGCGCCGGTCTCGCCCTTGTCGCCCTTCTCGCCCTGGAGGCCCTGCGGACCCTGGGCTCCGTCTTTACCGTCTTTACCGGGCTCGCCCTTCTCGCCCTGTGGGCCCTGAGGACCGACGTTGCCGGTGTCACCCTTCTCACCCTGGAGGCCCTGGGCACCGGGGGCGCCGTCGGCACCCTTCGGACCCTGGGGTCCCTGCGGGCCAGCCGGACCGATCGGGCCGGCGGGACCCTGCGGACCCTCGGCGCCGTCTTTACCGGGTTCGCCCTGTTTGCCCTGTTCGCCCTGGATGCCCTGAGCACCCGCGGCGCCGGCAGCGCCAGTGTCGCCCTTCTGGCCACTGGTTTCAGTGACGCCGAGGACTTCCTGGGCCGACTTCGGCAGAACCTGGATCAGCTGCTCGCCCTTCTTGCACTTGGGGCCGGGCGCGAAACGAACGGCTCCCTTTTCGGGGCCGCTCTTGATAACGCAGAGGTTGATGGTGGTCAGCGTCTTGGCGCTGGCCGGCTGCGCGAACGCGAAAAGCGCGGCCAAGCCGGTGAAGGTCATGAGCGCCGCGATCGCAAATGCCAGCCACCGCGATACAGACGGGGCACGGTGTTGTGCAGTCATTGGTGATTTCTCCTTGCTGGGTTTGTGAGGCATTTGGGAAGCGAGGGCCGCTTCCGTCGCGGCCTCCAGTGGCCGGCAAAGTAGGACATCCGATCGAGGCTCTCGATAGAACATGCGGCTAAGTCAGCCCGCAGGTCTAAAGTTCTTCGCCACCTGAAAAGTAAGGTTTGAAGCCGGAGATCTGGCTTTCCAGAGCCGATCGCAGAACAGCGGTTTACGGAATCAACACCTTTCCGACCGCCCCGCCTCATACGTTCGTCCAATGTGGGCCCCCAGACGTGGGTGAATGGGACCTCCCGGCGATACCTGTCGGGTGGTACGCAAACTCGCCTTCTTCGCTTTCGTGGCCTCAGCCGCCACGATCGCCTGCACCTCGACCGCCTTCGCCGCCGGCGCGAGCATCGTCGCGCCCGCCTCGAGCTGCCCCCAGGTGAGGCTCGACGCGGCCGCTCAGGCGCAGGAGGAAGCGATGCTCTGCCTCACCGACTACGCCCGCGACAAGGTCGGCTTGGGCCCGCTGGAAGCAACTCCGCAGCTCGAGGAATCAGCCGCCGACAAGGGCGCCGACGTGCTTGCCTGCAACAGCTTCAGCCACACCGCCTGCGGCCGCGAATTCACCTTCTGGATGCGGGAAACCGGCTACCTCTCGACCGAGTGCTGGCGCGCCGGCGAGAACCTCGCCTGGGGCGCCGGCGAATACGGCACCGTCGCCTCGATCTTCCGTGCCTGGCTGCGCTCCCCCACCCACCGCGCCAACGTCCTCGGCGACTACTCCCAGATCGGGATCAACCTCCAAGTGGGCTCCCTCAACGGCCGCAAAAACGTCCACGTCTGGACCCAGCATTTCGGCCTGCACTGCTAGCACCATTCTCAGGTTCAAGTAGAGGGTTAGATATGGAGGAGTCGGGTGCATCCTCCCGGCTCGCACCTCGTCGCCTGAAAGTCTGAAGCTGCCGCCTCGAGGAGCGCTGCTCCTCCCGCACAGTTCGCCGGGAGGACGCACCCGACTCCTCCCAACGAGACCAATTCAAGCTCCCGATGTCAGCCCGCTTTCGTGGGCCGAAAAAGCTTCCGAGGGACGGTTGCGGCGCCGAGCTCTTGAAGCTTCAAGCCGACGATGGCTGGCGAATTTTCGGAAGGCTCCCGGCCCTTTGTCGGCCCCGCCCCGCGGACCTCTCAACTCGGAATCCGGCTTCGATTGGAGGGTCCGGTGTCCCTCCGAATGAAGCTCACGGACATACGGTTGCGCCTCCAGAGCGCGATCAGCTGCGCGACGGCTTCAGGCGGAGGGACACAGGACCCTCCCCCAAACCCTGATCCCTAATCCGAAGTACGCGGAGCGCTCTCGAACACGGTCGTCGGATCCACCCGCGGATCGATCGCCTGCATCGGCGCCCGCGCCTTGAGCAGGATCTCCTCGTACTCGTCCTCGGCGTCAGATTGCATCACGATCGCGCCGCCGACCCGGATCGTCGTCTCCTCGCCGTCCATCACCACGGTGCGGATGACGATGTTGAGGTCGCAGCCGCCGCTGAGGCCGAGGTAGCCGATCGCACCGGAGTAGACGCCGCGGGCTTCGCCCTCGAGGCCGTCGATGATCTCCATCGTCCGCTTCTTCGGCGCCCCGGTCATCGAGCCGCCGGGGAAGCAGGCGCGGATGCAGTCGGGCGGCTCCAGCTCCTCGCGCAGGAGGCCGCGAACGGTCGAAACCAGCTGGTGAACGGTCTCGTAGCTTTCGACGTGCATCAGGTTGGGGACGTGGACGGTGCCGATCTCGCAGACGATCCCCATGTCGTTGCGCAAGAGGTCGCAGATCATCAGGTTCTCGGCCCTGGTCTTCTCGTCGAGCCGCATCTCCTCGGCCAGGCGCACGTCTTCGGCCGGCTCTTTGCCGCGCCGGACGGTGCCCTTGATCGGCTTCGCCTCGACCCAGCGGTCGCGGCCGATCGAGAGGAAGCGCTCGGGCGAGGAGCTCGCCACCGCCGCCTCGCCGATCCGCAGGTAGGCGGAGAACGGGGCCGGGTTGACCCGGCGCAGCGTCCGGTAGAGCGCGAGCGGGTCGGGGCTGATCTCGGCGGTGATCTTGTTGGTCAGGCAGATCTCGTAGCTCTCGCCGTCGATCAGCTGGCGGTGGCACTCGGCGATGTCGTCGAGGTACTGCTGGTGGGAGCGGGCGAGATTGAAGCGGACCGGCTCACCCTCGGTCGCGACCTCGCTCCACTCCGGCTCGGAGATCGGCGGCAGCGAAGCCAGCCGCAGGCTGGTCTCGGCGATCCAGCGGTCGGTCTCCTCGCTCTCGCCGCGCTCGCAGACGCCGAGCACGTAGGTGGCGCCCTCGAGGTGGTCGAAGGCGATCATCCGGTCGGCGAAGACGAAGAAGGCGTCGGGCATCGTCGAGGAGTGGGCGTCGGAGCCTTCGACGTCGGCCTTCAGCTCGTACCCGAAGTAGCCGGCGAAGCCGCAGTTGAAGTCGAAGGGAAGGTCGTCGGAGAGGTAGCGCAGGCGCCGCATCTCGCGCGAGAGGTAGGCGAAGATCGACTCCTCGAGGACCCGCGACTCTCCCCCGCCCTCGACCCTGAGCTGACCGCTGTCGACGTCGTAGGTGATCGTCTGCCCCAGCGGCCCGGAGGCGTCGCCCATGAACGAGAAGCGGGCACGACCGTCGAGCAGGCTGCTGTCGAGCCAGAAGGCGTGCGAGCTGGCGCCGTAGAGATGAGAAAAAGCACGTTCGGTGTCGTGGGCGGAGTCGAGCCGCTTGACCCGCAGCTCCAGCCCGGACCCGCCCGGGGACGGCACCTTCGGCAGGCCGTTGTCGAAGCTGAAACCGCCGTTGCCGCGGCGCCCGGTGTGCTCGACGGTGAGGTCGCGGAAGCGGGCGAGGAGCGCCCGGCCGTGTTCGGTCGAGATCGACTCCGGGTGGAACTGCAGACCCCACTGCGGCCGCTTCTTGTGGGCGACCGCCATCAGGATCCCGTCGCTGGTCCAGGCGACTCCTTCGAGCTCCTCTGGCAGCGGCTGCTCGACGCAGAGCGAGTGGTAGCGGACGACCTGGAACTCGCGCGGCAGGCCCGCGAACAGGCCCGAGTCCTCATGGGTGACGGCGCTGATCCGGCCGTGCATCGCTTCCGGCGCGTGCACGACCTTGGCCCCGTAGGCGGAGCAGAGGCCCTGATGGCCGAGGCAGACGCCGAGCAGCGGCACCTCGGCACCGCGGATCGCATCGGCGCAGACGCCGAAGTCGTCCTCGCGGTCGGGGTTGCCCGGCCCCGGCGAAATCACGATGTTGTCGAAGTCACGGCTCGCTGCCAGCTCCTCCCACCCCATCTCGTCGTTGCGAACGACGATCGGCTCTTCGCCGTTGGCCTCCGAGAGCAGCTGGAAGAGGTTGTAGGTGAAGGAGTCGTAGTTGTCGATCAGCAGCGTCTTCATCGACCCCTCCCGCTTAGACCAGGTACTTCCGGAGCACCTTCCCGAGCGGGCTCTTCGGGATCTCGTCCCGGAATTCGACGCTCTGGGGGACCTTGAAGTTGGCCAGGCGCTCGCGGCAGAAGGCGATCAGCTCGCGTTCGTCGCACTCGCCCGCGAGGACGGCGACCGCCTTCACTTTCTGCTCGCCGGGGACATCGGTGTCGACGCCGACGACGACCGACTCGGCGATGCCGGGGTGGTCGTTGATCACGGCCTCGACCTCGATCGGGTCGACCTTGAAGCCGCCGGTCTCGATCAGCAGCTTCTTGCGGCCCTCGATGAACAGCATTCCGTTCTCGTCGAGGCGGCCAAGGTCGCCGGTGAAGAAGCGGCCATCGCGGAAGGCGACCGCATTCAGCTCCGGCAGGTCGCCATAGCCGAGAGTCGAGGAGGGGCTGGCGACGGTCACCTCGCCGACCTCACCCTGCGGGACGGCGTTGCCGTCGTCGTCGACGATCTCGACCGTGACGCCCTTGACCGGCGTCCCCACCGACTCGAAGGTGGAGACCGGGTCGCCGCTCAGGTTGGCGGCGATCATCCCGGTCTCGGTCGAGCCGTAGAGCTGGCGGACGAGGACGCCGAAGCGCTCGCCAAAGGCCTCGAAGGTCTCGCGCGGCATCGCCATCCCGGCGGTGAAACAGAGGCGCAGCGAGGAGAGGTCGGCATCGGCCGGGGAGTCGGCCATCAGCCGGTAGTTGAACGGCACCCCCGGGAAGACCGTGATCTTCTCGTTCTCGATCAGCTCCAGAGCCCGGTGGCGCTTGAGCAGGAACGGGTGCGGGTCCTCGAGGATGACCAGGGTGGCGCCCGAGACCGCGGCGCCGAAGATGCACGAGCCCATTCCCCAGGTGTGGAAGAGCGGCACCGCGGCGAGGATCTTGTCCTCGGGGGTCAGCCCCAGGGCCAGGTAGCTCTCGGCCTCGGCGATGCACTGGCCGTGGCTGCGGTCGAGCCGCTTCGGACGGCCGGTCGAGCCGGAGGAGAACTGGCCGACCAATGGCTCCTCGGGGCTGCGCGCCTCGAGCCGGTTGGCCGAACCCTCCTCGACCAGGCCGGCGAGGGTCACCGACTGGCCGTGGCCGGCGCCGGAACCGATCACCTGCACCGGTGAGTCGAAGCCGGCGACGATCCGCTCGCAGACGCCGGCGGTGCGCTCGTCGCTGATCACGGCGCGGACGCCGGTGCTGCGGAACCAGAAGTCGAGCTCGGCCTGCTTGAAGGCGGGGTTGGCGGGGACGACTTTCGCCCCCAGCGCCGCGATCGCGTGGAAGGCGGCGACGAACCAGGGATCGTCGCGAAGGACGAGGCCGACGGCATCTCCGGCGCCGATCCCCTGCTTGGCGAGGCCGTCGGCGAGCCGCTCGATGCGCTCGACCAGCTCGGCCAGGGTCAGCCGTTCGTCGCGGTAGACGACCGCGGTGCGCTCGGGAGCGGCGTCAGCCTGCTCGTACAGCAGCTGCAGCAGCACCGGGCCTCACCCTCCCTTGCGGGCGACGAAGGCGACGATGCTGTCGACGCTGCGGAAGTTGTCCGGCGTCAGATCCTCGTCGTCGACCTTGATCCCGAACTTGCTTTCGAGGAAGCCGACCAGCTCGGTGATTCCGAGCGAGTCGATCAGGTCGGCGGCCAGCAGGTCTTCGTCGTGCGGCAGCGACCCGGCCTCGACCTCTCCGGTGATCTCGTTGACGATGAACTCTTCGATCGTTTTTGCGTTGTCGCTCATCAGCGGCTGATCCTACTCGTGTGGTTGGGCGGTTTTGCGGGGGAAGAAGAGAAGCTTGCGGGTGATCAAGTCCCCCATCGGCTGATACCCGCGCGAACTGTAGAGCCAGCGTGCCTGGCGGTTGCCGGACTCGACATAACCCCAGATCCGCGTGAAGCCGGCTGCCGCGATCGCGCTCTCCATGCGGTACAGGAACTCGTTTGCGGTGCCGCCCTCGCGGTGCTCGGGGAGGATGTAGAAATCGGAGCCGTAGACGTCGCTGGGCTCGATCTGCAACGAGTCTCCCAGCCAGGCGAGATCCGGGTGCGAGGCCGCCCTCTCCCCCTCGACCCACCAGTAGTAGCCGACCGTGGCCCCGTCGCGGAGGCCGACGAAGCCCTTGAGACCGCGCTCGAGGTTGTCGCGGAAGCGGCGGTCGACGCCGCTGCGGCCGCGGCTGCGATTGAGCTCGGAGAGCCCTGCCAGGTGACTCTCCGCGAGCGCTACGACCTCCAGGCCGGAGGTCCGGCGCGGCTCGTTGATCGCGTCGAGGTCCTTGAGCAGGACCGTGATCCGCATCTCCGAGACGACCTTGCGGCGCAGCTCGCCGGCGCTTTTCGCCAGGGCGGCAGCGAAGCCGTGCTCGCGGGCGTATCGCCGGAAGCGGCTTATCATCGCCGACAAGATGTCACACCGGGCCCCTGCCACCCAGAGCCCGCGACCAGACGTGCGCGACGGCGTCTTCGAGACGATCTTGATCTTCGAAGACCGTCCGGTAGAGCTCGACGCCCACCTGGAGCGGATCGCGGCCAGCGTCCGCGCCGTCTACGGCGAGGAGGCGCCCGATACCCGTGAGCTGGTGCTTGCCAACGCCCGCGGCGGCTGGCTCGGCCGCATGCGGCTGACCGTGGAACCGCTGCCGCGCGGCGGCCTCGACGCCTCGGTCCTGGTCGCGCCGTTCGACCCCAACAACGTCTTCCCGACCGGCGAGTTCGCCAGTGAGTTGAAGACGCTGGTGGTCGATCGTGGCTACGGCGAGCACAAGTGGGCTGACCGGGCGATGCTGAGCCGGGCCGAAGCCGAGGCCGGGCCGGGAGCGGCGCCGCTGCTCGTCCGCGCGGACGGGACCGTGCTGGAGGGCTCGCGCGCCAACGTCTTCGTCGTCCGCGGCCGCACGGTCTCGACCCCGCCGCTCGACGGCGAGATCCTCCCCGGGGTCGCTCGCTCCGGCCTGCTCGAGGTCGCCGCCGAGTACGGGATCGAGGTCGTCGAAGAGCAGTTCGATCTCGATGTCCTGCTCGCCGCCGACGAGGTCTTCCTCACCAACTCCCTGCGCGGGGTCGAGCCGGTACGGGCGATCGACGGCAAGCAAATCCCCAGCGAGGGGCCGATCACCACCGCGCTAGCTGAGGGCCTGCGCCAACGCTGGTTCGGCCCCTGGACCTAGCTGCGCTACCGAGTCCGTACTTGTATGCGCTATTCGCACACAAGTACGGTCTCAGCGGCGCTGGAGCTTGGCGAACCTGGCGCCGAGGCGGTCGGCGCGGCGACTGAAGCGGAGCAGGCGGTCGTCCTCGTGGGTGTGGCCGTTGGCGGCCGCGCCGTTGGCGCCGGCGCGGCTGGCGACTTCGCTCGCCTTCAGCGCGAGGTCGGCGGCGCGCCTGGCCTGTTCGGCGCTTTCGATCGCGGCGGCGCCGACCTCGACCACCGCCGCTTCGGAGGCGCGGGCGATCGTCAGGGCCTCGTCGACCCGGGCCTCGAGCTCGCCGATCGTCGGCGGCAGGGAGCGCGCCGGCAGTTGCCAGTCGTCGGTGCTGTCGCGGGCGCCGTTCTCCATCGCCCGGGAAGCTTGACTAGGGTTCCGGACGGCCGCGCAGGGCGGCCTCCACGCGAACTGAGACCAAAGGGAACAGCTTGAGAAACCCCAGAGACTTCTTCCAGCCGCTGGCGATGGGCGCGCCCGAGCCGCTGCGCGAGATCCCCGTCCGCCCCTCGCGGATGATCCACTTCCTCGACTTCTCGAACGAGAAAATGGTCGCCAAGGCTTCCGCGATCGCGGAAAAGACCGACATCCTGCTCGGCAACCTCGAGGACGCGATCCCGGCCGACCGCAAGGAGGCTGCCCGCCAGGGCCTGATCAAAGCCGCCAAGGAGTCCGACTTCGGTCAGACCGCGCTCTGGACCCGGGTCAACTCGCTGGAGAGCCCATGGGTGCTCGACGACCTGACCACGCTCGTCAGCGAGATCGGCGACCAGCTCGACGTCGTCATGGTGCCGAAGGTCGAGGGGCCGTGGGACATCCACTACGTCGACCGCCTGCTCGCCCAGCTCGAGGCGAAGGCCGGCCTCGACCGCCCGATCCTGATCCACGCGATCCTCGAGACCGCGCTCGGCGTCGTCAACCTCGAGGAGATCGCCGCGGCCAGCCCCCGCATGCAGGGGATGAGCTTCGGCCCCGCCGACCTCGCCGCCTCGCGGCGGATGAAGACGACCCGCGTCGGCGGCGGCCACCCCGGCTACCGGGTGATGGAGGACCCGACCGACCCCGAGAACCCGGAGGCGAACCGGGTCTCGGCCCAGCAGGATCTCTGGCATTACTCGATCGGCCGCATGGTTGACGCCTGCACCTCGACCGGGATCCTGCCCTTCTACGGCCCGTTCGGCGACATCAAGGACACCGCCGGTTGCGAGACCCAGTTCCGCGCCGCCTTCCTGATGGGCTGCGTCGGTGCCTGGTCGCTGCACCCGGTCCAGATCGACATCGCCAAGAAGGTCTTCAGCCCGCCGCCGGAGGAGGTCAAGTTCGCGAAGAAGGTGCTGGAGGCGATCCCCGACGGCCGCGGCGTCCACATGATCGACGGCAAGATGCAGGACGACGCCACCTGGAAGCAGTGCAAAGTGATGGTCGAGCTGGCTGAAATGCTGGCACAGAAGGACCCGGAGCTGGCCGAGGCCTACGGCCTCTAGCCGGCGCCCTGCACTAACCGATCCGCACGGTGAGGCGGCGGCTGAGGTCGCCGCCGTCGCCGGCGGCCTTGATCGTCAGCTTGAAGGTGCCGGTGCGCTTCAGCGCCTTCGTCGTTTCGATCACCACATTGCCCTGTGAGTTGACGCGGCAGCGGGCACCCTTCGGCAGCTTGCCTTTGCAGGTGACGAGCGCCGGAGCCGAGACGGTAACGCCGACCACCTTGCGCGAGGCGCGACCGACCAGCAGCTCCACCTTCGCCTGCGAAAGCGAGACCCGGAGCGGCGCTTCGGTCACCGGCGGCTGCGTCGTCGGCGGGGTGACGACCGGCGGCTGGGGCTGGGGCTGACCGCCCCCCTGCACCGGCGGATCTTCGACCGGCGGCTGTTCGGGGTTGACGACGGTCAGGGTGAACGGCTGGGTGGCGCTGCCGGCAAGTGAGCTCGCTTCGAGGGTCAGCTGGTAGTCCTGGCTCGTTCCCGGGGCGGCCGCGGCAGCGGCCGGGGTGCCGAAGATCTTGGCGGTGCCGTTGCCGTTGTCGGTGAAGGTGAGGCCGGGCGGCAGGGCGCCGCTCTTGGCCAGCGCGGCGACCGGGTTGCCTTCGGTGGAAACCGTGAAGGCTTTTTCGACCCCGGTCGTGAACGAGATCGACTGGCCGGATTTGAACGACGGCGGCGTGCCCGGGTTTTTCACCGTCACGTTCAAGGCTTTGACTTCTTCGCCGGCTTTGCTCTTCGCTTTCAGCGTCAGCGTGTAGGTCTGGGTCGTGCCGGGTTCGGCGGCCGACTCGGCCGGGATGCCGGCGATCGTCGCCGTGCCGTCGCCGTTGGCGGTGAAGGTGAGACCCGCGGGCAGGCTGCCGGTCCTGGTCAGCGCCGGGGTCGGGTCGCCCGCCGTCGTCACCGTGAAGCTGCCGGCGGCACCGGTCGTGAACGGGGCGGTCGGGTCGCTGGTGATCGACGGTTTGACGCCCGGGTTGGTGACGGTCAGGGTGAACTGCTGGCTGACGTTGCCGACCCCGGAGGTGGCTTTGATCGTCAGCGGGTATTCCTTGCTTTCGCCTGGTTTCGCCGCCTCCACCGCCGGGGTGCCCGAGATCTTGGCCTTGCCTTCGCCTTCGTCGCTGAAGCTGACTCCCGCAGGCAGGGTCCCGATCACGCTCAGAGCCGGTTTCGGGCTGCCTTCGGCGCTGACTTCGAACGAGCCGGCGACCGTGACTTCGAATTCGGCAGAGGCGGCGGATTTGATCGAGGGCCCGGTGCCGGGGTTGACCACGGTGAGAACGAAGGACTGTTCACGGGAGCCGGCGCCGTTGGTCGCTTTGATCGTGATCGGGTAGGGCTTCGAGGAGCCGGCCGGAGCCGCCGAGGCGGCCGGGGTGCCGGCGATCGTGGCGCTGCCGTTGCCGTTGTCGGTAAAGCCGACGCCGGCCGGCAGGGTGCCGCTGACGCTCAGCGCCGCCGTCGGGTCGGCGCTGGTGTTGACTTTGAACGAGCCGGCGGTGCCGGTCGTGAACGAGGTAGCGGTCCCGGTGGAGAATTCCGGTTTGACCCCCGGGTTGACGACGGTCAGGGTCAGCGCCCTGGTCGCGCTGCCGGCGCCGTTGGTCGCTTTGATCGTCACCGGGTAGGGCTGCGAGTCCGCCGACGGCGCCGCGGAAGCGGCCGCCGTGCCGGCGATCGTCGCCGTGCCGTCGCCGTTGTCGGTGAAGGTGAGGCCGTCCGGCAGCTCGCCTTCGATCCGGCTCAGCGCCGGGGTCGGCGACCCTTCCGCGCTGATCGTGAAGGAAGCGGCTTTGCCGGTCGTGAAGGTTGCCGTCGTCACCCCGCTGAAGGTGGGTTTGACGCCCGGGTTGGTGACGGTGAGGGTGAAGGACTGGGTGACGCTGCCGGCGCCGTTGGTCGCTTTCAGCGTCACTGCGTAGGGTTTGCTCGAGGCCGGCGGCGCGGCCGAGGTCGGCGGGGTGCCTGCAATCGTCGCCCGCCCGTTGCCGGTGTTGGTCAGTTTGACGTTGGTCGGCAACGCCCCTCCGACGATGCTGAAGGTGGCGTCCGGCGCCCCGGTCGAGACCAGTTCGAAGCTGCCGGCGGCGCCGGTCGTGAAGCCGGTCG
>Ga0307476_10000480_pt1 | contig 31400 bp, 26 predicted proteins | sample atmos_gasesECM2C_2_FD_203314 | JGI IMG/M metagenome (GOLD analysis project Ga0307476, IMG submission 203314) | Hardwood forest soil microbial communities from Morgan-Monroe State Forest, Indiana, United States - atmos_gasesECM2C_05 | ecosystem: Environmental > Terrestrial > Soil > Temperate...
GTTTCACGGCGTTTCCCGCAGCGTGTTCGCGCGATTCAATGGGTTCTAGTACAGCGGCTCGCCCTCGACGGTGCAGCGGCGCAGCGTGCGGCGCTGCTCGCTCGGCCAATCGGTGCGCGCGTGCAGACACGCGAGATTGTCCCACATGACCAGGTCGCCGGGCCGCCAGACGTGTTCGTAGATGATTGCCGGATCCTCGGCGATCGCGAACAGCCGTTGCAATAACGCTTCGCTTTCATCGCGGTCCATGCCTTCGATCCACATCGAGTTCTGGCTGGCGACGTAGAGCGCTTTGCGACCGGAGCCGGGATTGGTGACGAAGATCGGCTGCGCGCAGTGATGGGTGCTCGCGAGCGGCAGCATGATATCGATGCGGCGGCCGACGCCGTATTGCTGGCCTTGTATGACCATTGCGCCGTTTAGCCGCCGCTTCAGATCGGCCGGCAGGTTTTCGTAAGCCGCGTACATGCTGGAAAACTGCGTGTGACCGCCCTCGGACGGAATTTCGATGCCGTAGAGGAACGTCGCGCGATGCGGCCGCCGATGGTAGCACTTGTCGGTGTGGAACCACATTTCGCCGTGCCCCAGCGAGCCGAGCGCCTTGCCGTTGGCGTCGACGTGATCGCTGATCGTCATCATGTCGTCCCACACCAGCGCATCGGCCGCACCCGGTGCGCCCGGCTTCGGCGGCACCCGCTTCGCGACCGGGCCGAAATGGGAGGCGAACCGGCGCTGATCGTCTTCGCCAAGATTTTGCTCGGGGAACAGCAGCACGGCATGCTGGTGCCAGGCGTCCTTGATCGCCCGCAGCGTCTCTTCGTCCAGCGGACGGTTGAGATCGACGCCGCGGATTTCCGCCCCGATGTTCGGATGCAGCTTGGTGACCGAAATCGCGCGCGTCCGTTCGGCGACTGGCGACATGTTTTCCTCCCTGGCGGATCGATCTCGAATGATTTCCGATGATGCTACGTCAATTGTGTGGTCGTGCAAAGGCGGCAAGCTGTGGCGACAGGACCGCCTAAGCAACAGCCGTCCGATGCGCGCGGAGGAAGGAACGGATTTGGCGAATCGCCAGAGGAATCCGCTCCACGGGCTCCTTCCACGGAAACATGCTCACTTCGGCTTGAGGCGCCAGCATCGCGGTCTCCATGGCAACGGCGTAGGGATGCGAGGGGACATCATCCGGCAGGATGAGGACCGGCGTCTGGCATTGGCGTACGAAATCGCGGGTCACGGTGAAGACGAAGTCGGGATTGGTGCGGTACATCCTGGTCAGGAATTTGTCGACCATCGCCATGGTGACCTCGGGCCGTCTGGCGGTCAGCGGCGGGCCCCAGCGCTTCATATTATTGTCGTAGAAAAGGTCGCGCATTTCCGGACGAGAGCCGCTGGGCTGCGCCAGCACGGCGGCGACAATGCGACCGGGTGCCAGCTGCAACAGGTTCCAGATGAAGGGGGCGCCAATGCAGAAGCCCAACACCAAAAATTTATCGATGCCGAGGTGATCCATCAACCCGAGCTGGTCGTCGGCATAGGCATCCCATGGCCGGTCGAATTCGAGCGGGCCAGAGGACTGGCCGCCATTGGCGTTGCGCAGGTCGGCCGCGATGCAGCGGTACTCGCCCTTGAACTCCGTCATCGGATTGAAGGGCGAGTTGGCGCCGTCGAGTCCGGCGATCGTCGAGTTCAATCCTCCGCCGGGGATGACCAGCAATGGGAAGCCGGAGCCGGCCTCCTCATAGTAGATGCGAACGGCGCCAATTTCGTAGAACGACATGGTGACTTCTCCTTGCCCAATCGGCTGAGCAAACATACGCGGCACTAGAGGGTCAATCGATTCAAGCTGAATCGATTGACCCTCTAGCATCTGGATAGTGCATGGTCTTTTCGGAAAACCGGTGCCCACTTTTCCGGATCATGCACTAGGATGCCGCAATCGCTTCGGCGGCGCGCAACGCGATCGTCGCCTTGATCAGTCCGCCGACGTAACCGGCGTTCGGTCCGCCGTCCAGCCCCCCGACGGTAGAGCCTGCCGCGAACAGGCCCGGCAACCGCGTGTCGCTGTGGTCGAGGACGGCGCCAGTGCCGTCGACGACGATGCCGCCCATGGTGTTGGTGATCGCCGCGCAGATCGGCAGCGCATAGAACGGCGCAATTCTGATCGGCCAGGCTCTGTAGCGGTCGCTGCCACGCGGCGGTGACAGCATGTGCAACGTGCCGGCGTCGACAGCGGTGTTGTAGTCGCAGACAAGTTCTTCCAACCGTCGTGGCGCGATGCCGATCAGTCCGGCCAGCTCCGCAATCGTGCCGGCGCGATGCAGCGTGCCGCCCGCCTCGGGCAGCAGCGGATTGGGCGGCTGCGCGTGGCCGCGGCCGGGCGGTCCGTCCCAGATCGCCTGGTCGAATACGATGCTAGCGCCGAGCGGATCGGGCAGACGGGCCACGACATTGGATAAATAGATGCCGCCGAGCCCTTCGTCGGCGAAGCGGCGGCCGTCGGCGTCGATCACGATGCTTGCGGCCGCGATCTCGTCCGCATAGGGCCGCGGCCACAGCCGGACGGAATTCATCGCATCGCGGCTGTGCAGATGGCCGTAGAAGGTGCCGAGGCCGGTACTTGCGGCGCCGACCGCCTGCGCCATGCGCAGGCCATCGCCGGTCGCGGTTCCGCCGTTGCGCGCGAGAAGCTTTTCGGGCGCAGGCGAAATGTGCGTGCGGATCATGTCGAAGTCGGCCTGGAAGCCGCCGTCGGCGATGACGACGAATGATGCATTGAATTTGGTTGCGCCTTCGGCCCCGTCCGTCTCAACCTCGATGCCGCCCGAAGCAAATTTCAGCGCGCGGGCGCGAACCCCGCGCAGAATTCGGCCCTGCCGCTGCCTTAAATTTTCTTCGAGCCGCGCCAACGCAACGTCACCGGCATATCCCTGCCAGGTGAGGCCAAATCCCTTTCGCCATGGCGGCGCCAGCACGTTGGTCTGATATCCGCCGAGATCGACCAGATCGATGCCCTCGCTCTTGAGCCACTGCATCAGGCGGCGGCCGTCCTTGGCGATGGCGCGCGCCAGATCCTTGCGCGCAAGGCCCTCGGTGCAGGCTTCGATCTTGCCGAACAGCACATCCTCGTCGGCTGCCACATCGGTGAAATTGATGTGGAACGTGCCGTATGTGTAGCGAGAATTGCAGAGGTATTTTTCTTCCTCGCTCTTCTCCAAGGCGATGACGCGCTTGCCGAGCTGTGCGGCGCGATTGGCGGCGACGAGGCCGGCGATGCCGGCCCCGATCACGATCACGTCGTGCTGGATGTTTGTTTTCGACATCGCACAGGGGTCCGGATCAATCTAACCTGACGGCTTATTGCGTGGCCTTGTTCACGACCGGTCCGGTGAAAGCTTCGAAGCGCTTCCGTAGCGCCGGAAGCCGCGTTCCATCACCGAGAAAATCGCGATAGCCATTTGCGAAACGCGGGCTCGTCAACGGCGGCAGCCCCTCCGGCGGCGGCATGTCGGCGCGTGGGGAATAGAAGGCAGGCACACGGCCCTGCTGCTCCTTGCTCAAGATCCAGGTCAGGAAAAGCTTTGCGGCATTGGGGTGTGGCGCATCCTTAAGGATGCCGCCCGCGGTGAAGAAGACCGGCGATTTGTCTTTCTCGGACATCACGAGCTTCAGGTTGCCGCCGCCGATCCGCGAACTATTGCTGATATCGAAGCTGACGAAATCGGCGCCCGATCGCACGCGAGCCGCGACATCGCGATGGCCCTGGATGAAATAGGGCCGGTTGGCCATATATTTTGTCATGTAATTCCAGCCGTACTTCTGCACGATCAAATCGAAATTGCAGAGGGTCGCGTCGTCGTCGGTGGGATAAACGGTGACGATATTGCCGCGGAACAGCGGCTTCAGGAAATCGAGCGCCGACTTCGGCACGTCGGCCTCCTGCACCTTCTCGGAATTATAGCCGTAGAACATCGGAATCGCGCTCACGGCCACCCAGGCTCCGTCCTTGTCTTTCATTGCAGGTAGAACCTGGTCGAAGCCGTCGGGCTTGAAGCGCAGCAGCGCGCCCGCTTTATCCCACCGGGGGAAATCCTGCACCGTCTGGAATTGCAGGAGATCCGCAGTGACCTTGTTGTCCTTGAGCTGCCGGTCGATCTCGGAGTCGAGGACATTGCTGAAGTCGCCCTTGGCGGTGACGGCGATGCCAGGGAAGCGCTTCTCGAAAGCGTCCGCCGCCGCTTTAGCCGCTGCCGGCCCGCCACCGGTATAGAACACGAGCGCCTTTTCGAGCTTCGCCTTCTCGTAGAGCTGATCGATGGTCTCGCCTCGCGCCGCTGAAAGTGGCACAGATGCAAGAAGAACCAACAGCCACAGGGCTGATTTGCTCATTCCCATCGTCCGGCACACCATGCGTTCCTCCTTGAAGCCGTCGGCGATCCCTTGCCTATGGTAGACGGTTCGTCTTGCCGTAAATACCGGTACAATCCGGTCTTGGCGATCCGCGGCTGCCAACTCGGGTCGCCTCGCCGGGGCCGACATCGCGGCGCGGGAAAGAACAGCAACGATGATGGACATCCTGTTCCATGGTGTCGGATGGACCGACATCGCGCTCACCCTCAACCGCATCGCGGTTGGGATGTTCTTTATGCTCTCAGGCTACCACAAGCTATTCGACCCAGAGCGCCATCGCGTGTTTGCCGAAGAACTGAAGGAACTGGGCATTCATGCCGTGGGCTTTAACCAATGGTGGGTGCCGACAGTCGAGTTCGCCGCCGGCGGCGCCGTCGTTATCGGGTTCCTCGCTCCGCTGGCGGCGCTTGGCCTCCTCGTAATCACCCTCGTCGCCATCGCCACGTCGGGGCCGCAGCGAATCAAAGCCTACAAGCCGATCGATGAAGCAGACCGGATCGACGATTGGCTCTATCTGCCCGAGATCCTCTATGCCTTCATGCTGATCATGGTCGTCTCGGCCGGCGCCGGACCCTACAGCCTTGATGCCTTGATCTTGGGCGTCATCGGCAAACACGGCGCGTGAGTTGGCAATGGCGAATATTGTCACGACCTTCCCCAGAGCTGTACGGGTCATCGAGCATACTTTGATACCGTTGAAAGACGGCACGATGCTGGCGGCTCGCATCTGGCTGCCGGAGGATGCCGAGCAGAATCCAGTTCCGGCAATCCTGGAATATCTGCCCTACCGCAAGCGCGACGGGACTTACGAACGAGACGCGCTGACTCATCCCTATCTCGCAGGTCAAGGCTACGCCGGCGTCCGCGTCGACATTCGCGGCACCGGTGAATCGACCGGCTTGCTGTTCGACGAGTACGCCCAGCAGGAACAAGACGATGGGGTCGAGCTGATCGCCTGGCTGGCGGGGCAGCCTTGGTGCAACGGCGCCGTTGGCATGATGGGAATCTCATGGGGCGGGTTCAATGGACTTCAGATCGCGGCGCGCCGTCCCCCGGCACTCAAAGCCATCGTCACCATTTGCTCGACCGACGATCGCTACGCCGACGACGCGCACTATATGGGCGGCACGTTTCTGACCACCGCTGGACTCGAGTGGGCCTTTTTCTTTTTCGGCTTGATGTGCCTGCCGCCCGATCCGGCGCTGGCCGGCGATAGCTGGCGGGCGATGTGGTTGGAGCGCCTGCAAAACATGCCGCTGTTCCAGGACAATTGGCTTACGCACCAACGGCGCGATGCGTATTGGAAGCACGGTTCGGTGTGCGAGGACTACGCGGCGATCCAATGCCCGGTCTATGCCGTCGGTGGTTGGACCGACGGCTATAAGAATGCAGTCCCGCGCCTTCTCGAGCGGCTGCAGGTGCCCCGCAAGGGTCTGATTGGGCCATGGGCGCACGCCTATCCGCACTTTGCACTGCCCGGCCCCCAGATCGGATTCCTCCAGGAAATGCTGCGGTGGTGGGATCATTGGCTGAAGGGCGTCGATACCGGCGTGATGAACGAGCCCATGCTGCGGGCGTGGATGACGGAAAGCGTGAAACCGGCGGCCCACCACGACACGTTGCCGGGCCGGTGGATCACGGAACCGTCGTGGCCGCTGCCGGGACTAATGCCGCGGCGGCTGTTCTTGACCGATGCGGGGCTGTGCGAAGCCGCGGCGCCTTTGACGGCGCGCGCCGTATGCTCGCCGCAGACGGTCGGCAAGTGTTCGGGCGACTGGGTGCCGTTCGGCCGCGGGCGCGATCAGGCACGCGACCAGCAAGAAGACGACGTGCGCTCCCTAGTTTTCGAGGCGACGCCGCTCGATGCGCCGCTCGAGATTCTTGGCGCGCCGATCGTCACGCTCGATGTCGCGTCCGACCGGCCGATTGCAAATCTCGCGGTTCGGTTATGCGATGTGCACCCGTCCGGTGAATCGCTCCGTGTCAGCTATGGCGTGCTCAACCTCACCCATCGCGAGAGCCACGAACAGCCCGCCATGCTGACGCCGGGCGAGCGCTACCGCGTGTGCATAAAGCTCAACGATGCCGGTTCGGTATTTCCCCCTGGCCACAAGGTGAGGCTTGCGATATCGACGGCTTACTGGCCGATGATCTGGCCCAGTCCGAAGACGGCGACCGTGCAGATCTTTGCCGGCACGCTCGATCTGCCGCAACGGCCGCCCAACGTCGCAGACGCAAAACTCTCGCCTTTTCCCGAACCGGAAACGGCGCCACCCGAGAAGCCGACCATTATTCATCGCGATGGCGTGCGGATCGAACGCATCGAGCGCCTTGGCCTGGAATTGGGCACACAGTACAAGTCGGAGTATCACGTCGAGGAGAATGATCCGCTCAGCGCCATCGCCGAACTGCGCAATATCCAAACACTGTCGCGCAACGAATGGCAAATCCGGGTCGAGACGCAGCTGCGGATGTCATCCACGGCCAATGCTTTCCTGCTGCAGGGAAGCATGCGCGCCTTCGAGAGCGCGAACGAAGTATGTCGTCGCGATTGGGATCGCTCCATTCCTCGAGATTTCTTATGATCGATCTGAATAAAGCATGTTTGATGTGGTGCATGAGTCTTTCTGATCCGACCAGGACCCGCAAAGTCGCGCAAGCATGAGCAGATGGCGGTAGTATTGCGAAAGCAAAGCTAGGGGTCTGGCGGTAAGCACACTGCCCGACGTATTCTGGCGAAGGGCGAATTACCATATCGGAATTGGGGTCGTCCATGAGCCGTCGCTTACGGCTAAGAGGAGCAACTCAAGCAAACGGAAGTCGGAGAGAATCCCATGAAGTCCGAACGGGAAGGTATCAACCCGGCAGTCAAGCCGAGCGGAACAGGTTGCGTCGAATGCTTGGGCCGCGGCGGATGGTGGTTTCATCTGCGCCGATGCGCGCAATGCGGTCACATCGGCTGCTGCGATAGTTCACCAAGTCAGCATGCATCGAAACATTTCGCCGCTACGGGTCACCCGATTATCACCAGTTTCGAGCCGGGCGAGGGGTGGTTTTACGATTATCGGACAGAGGAATCCTTCGCCGGCCCGCAGCTTGCCGCTCCTCACGCGCATCCGTTGGATCAACCGGCGCCCGGACCCGCCGAGCGGGTGCCTGCAAACTGGCAAACGCTGCTTCACGAATAGGGGCCTTTGCCGTTCGAGAAGCCATCAAATGTGTGATGGCTGTTATCGGGTAAATCGCGTGCCCGGCACCGCGACGTGAGGGAAGACATGGATGATGCCCCGAACATTCGCGCGGCTTTGGATCGCCACTGGGCAGCCTCGGACGCCAACGATTTCGAGACCGAGCACGAGATTTACCACGACGATGCCGTGCTCGAATATCCGCAGTCCGGCGAGCGGATCCGCGGCCGGCGCAATATTCAAGCGTCGCGTTCTGCGCAGCCGAACAAGAAGCGCTTCACGGTGCGGCGCGTACTTGGTGCTGCCGACCTTTGGGTCAGTGAATTCATCCTCACCTACGACGGCTTGCCGTCTTACACGGTGAGTATCATGGAGTTCCGAGACGGCAAGGTTGCCCGTGAGACCCAGTACTTCGGCGATCCCTTCGCGCCGGGGCCCTCGCGCGCTCAGTGGGTCGAGCGGATGAGCTGAAATGTTCGCTGCGAAATCAAGGCCACCTCTGCGGCTTCCGCGAATTCGATTGCCTCGCAGCCGTCACGAGCGGCATGACCCGCGATACACCTACTTCATCGGCGAAAACGGCGCCGGCAGATAGATATCGACCTGCTGCGACACCAAGTGATCCGGTCCGCCGGGCGGCGGCCAGACGCCCTCGGCCGCGGCCTTGGCGCGCAGGCGGGCGCGCTCGTCGAAGCTTTTGTAGGGCCAGACGTGCAGAAAGCGCGTCACCGCGCCGGTCACCGAGGTCATGGCGGCGAGCACCGGCGAAATTTTCATACGGCCCGGCACCGCTTTGCGCCACGCTTCGATGGTTGGCGCCAGGCCGTTTGGCTTGAGCACATAACTGCGCACTTCGTAGCACGGGCCGAATTCGCCCGGCCGCAGCGGCGCGATGAAGTCGAACGCAACGTAAGTGTCCATCGCCATGGCGACGATGTATTCGCTCATGCCGAAAGGATTGGTCGCGCTGAGCACAGCGAAGCGGGCATCGAGCGTCGCAGCGGCATCGGCAGGTTTGCGGATGATCAGGATCTGATTGACGGCGCCGATCTCCGAATACCAGCACGCCAGCAGGTTCCGATCGTCCGCCAAACTCTTGCCGAGCGCGGCGAGCGCCTGCGGATGGGTTCCCGGCCGAACCAAGACGATGGTGACGTCGTAGGCTTCAGCCAAGTTCACCTCCCGTGTTTGCCCAGCGGCATTTTACGCGCATTGGCGCGGAATGGGCACGAATTGATCTGGCCGGAAACCGTGGCCAATGCCAGACTGCGGCGGTCGCGGTGTGGCTGGGTCGGGCGAATTAGCCGATGGTTGCGGTGCAAGTCATCGTGGGTGGCCTACTGTTGGGGGCCATTTATGCGTTGTTCTCGTCAGGGCTGACCCTGATCTGGGGCATGATGAATTTCATCAACTTCGCCCATGGCGAATTCGTCATGCTCGGCATGTATGCGGCGCTGATGGTCGTGGTCTGGATCGGCGGCGGCCCGGCGATCTTCGCCATTGCCGCCGCGGTGGCGCTCGCCGCGCTGGGCGTTGCGATCTATTTTTCGCTCATCCGCCACGTCACCCGCGGCCCGATGCTGGCGCAGATCCTTTCCACCTTCGGCCTGGCGCTGTTGCTGCGCTACACCGCGTTCTGGATTTTTTCGGCGAATTTCGTGTCGCTGCCGCAGAATGCGATGTCCGGCACCGTCAATCTCGGCGGCATCTATTTGCCGATTGCGCAACTCGTCGCCGGTCTGGTCGCCATCACGCTGACCGTCGCGCTGCATCTTCTGCTCACCCGCACCACGGTCGGCAGCAAGCTGCTCGCAGTGGCAGAAGACCGCACCGCGGCGATGCTGATGGGGATACGGCCCGACCGCATGCAGGCGCTGGCCTGGGGCCTCTCCGCGGGCGCCGCCGGTATCGCCGGCGCCTTGATGGCGACCTCCTATCCGTGGTCGCCGTCGGTCGGCGAAACATTCGGGTTGATCGCTTTTGTCGTGGTGGCGCTCGGTGGTTTCGGCAGCGTGCTCGGCTCGCTCTATGCCGGCCTGATCATCGGCTTGATCCAGAGCGCTTCCGCATTCTGGCTCGGCGCTATCTACAAAGACATCGTCGTCTATGGGCTGTTCGTCGCGCTGCTGTGGCTGCGGCCACAAGGTCTCATGGGGAAGACGTGAAAAGTATTTTTTCTCCCCGCCGGCGCATCGCTTTATTGGCGGTGGCGCTGCTGCTGTTTCCTGTTGTTTTCTCAGGCGCTTTCGCGCGCGACATCGGGGTCGCGTTTCTGCTCGCGGCGATTTCGGCATCGGCGTGGAATATCGTCGGCGGCTATGCCGGCCAGGTGTCGGTCGGCCACAGCATGTTTTTCGGGATCGGCGCCTATATGCCGCTGTTGTTCTACTCGCTGTTCGGCTGGTCGCCGATCGCCGGCATTCCGGTCGGCATCGTGCTCTCGATCGCGCTTGCCGTCGTCATCGGCATGCCGACCTTTCGCCTTACCGGGCACTATTTCAGCATGGCGACCATTGCGGTCGCCGAACTGATCCGGATTTTCGTCGGCACCTGGGATTTCGTCGGCGCCGCGGTCGGCCTGCAGGGCCCGGCGACGGCGCGCGGCTGGTGGGACCTGACGTTCCGCAGCGAACTGCCGTACTACTACATCTTCCTCGCCGTGCTCGGCATCGTGCTTGCGACCACGGCCTTTATCGAGCGCCGCCGCTTCGGCTTCTATCTGCGCGCCATCAAGGCGAGCGAGCGCGCCGCGCGTTCGCTTGGCGTGCCGGTGCGGCGGACGAAAATGCAGGCGCTGGCGCTGAGCGCCGCCTTCACCTCGGTCGCGGGCTCGCTCTATGCCGCAAAGACCGGCTTCATCGATCCGGATTCCGGCTTCGGCATCCTGGTCTCGGTGCAGATGGTGATCGTCGCGGCGCTCGGCGGCGCCGGCATGCTGTTCGGTCCGCTGCTCGGCGCGCTGATCCTGATTCCGCTGCAGATCGCAACCAATACCTGGTTCGGCGGTGGCGGCTCGGGACTGACTTATATCCTCTACGGCGGCATCATCGTCGTGATCGCCCGCTTCGAGCCGGGCGGCCTGTTCGAGCTTTGGTATCGCGTCGTGCCGGAGCGCTGGAGGCGCGCCTATGCTACTTGACGCCAAGAACGTGTCGAAAGCGTTCGGCAGCTTCCTCGCGGTGTCCGGCGCCGATCTCGCCGTAGACGAACACGAGATCATCGGCCTGATCGGGCCGAACGGCGCCGGCAAATCGACCTTCTTCAATTGCCTCGCCGGCGAGACCATGCCGACCACCGGCCGCATCGTCTTCGCCGGCGAGGACGTAACCCGTGCCGGGCCGGCGGTTCATGCCCGCGCCGGCATCGGCCGCACCTTCCAGGTACCGATCACGTTCGAGGACATGACCGTGCTGGAGAACGTCATGGTCGGCGCGTTCTTGCGGCGTCCGCATCGCAACGATGCCCGCGATCACGCCCGCCGCATCGTCGAATTGACCGGATTGCAGCCCGAGCAGCGGCCGCGCTCGCTCGGCACGCCGGGGCGCAAGCGCCTCGAAATCGCCCGCGTGCTCGCCACCGATCCGCGCCTGTTGCTGCTCGATGAATCGCTCGCCGGCCTGACGCCGACCGAATTGCAGGCGGCGATCGCGCTGGTGCGGCGCATCCACGACATGGGCATCACCATCGTCATCGTCGAGCACATCATGGAAGTGATCATGACGCTGACCAAGCGGGTCCTGGTGTTCAATCAAGGCCACGTCATCGCCAGCGGCACGCCGGAATCCGTGGTCAGGCAGGACGCCGTCATTGAGGCCTATCTCGGCCGCGCCCATCGCCGGCAGCAGGACCAAAAAAGTGTCTGACCTTATCGTCGAGCATCTCGAAGTGCGCTACGGCGATCTGGTCGGCGTTGCCGATATTTCACTCAAAGTGCCCGCGGGCAAGGTGGTGGCGCTGCTCGGTTCCAACGGCGCCGGCAAGACCACGACGCTCAACGCCATCGCCGGCGTGGTGCAGCCGGCGCGCGGAAAAGTCGAATGGCGCGGCGAGACGATTTCGGGAGAGCCGGCCTACGCCATCGTCAGCAAAGGCCTGGCGCTGTCGCCGGAAGGCTGGCGGCTGTTCGTGGCGCAGACGGTGGAACAGAATTTGCGGCTCGGCTCAACTGCGCTCGGCGACCGCTCGCGCACCGCGGCGCTGTTCGAGCGCGTCTATGCGCTGTTTCCGCGCTTGGCCGAGCGGCGCAAGCAACTTGCCGGCACGCTGTCCGGCGGCGAGCGGCAGATGCTCGCGCTCGGCCGCGCGCTGATGAGCGAGCCGCGTCTGCTCATGCTCGACGAGCCGAGCCTTGGTCTCGCGCCCACGGTGGTCGAGGCGCTGTACGACACCTTGGCCGCGCTGCACCGCCAAGGGCTCACATTATTACTGGCCGAGCAGTCGATCCCGCTGGCGCTGGGTATTGCCGACTATGCCTATGTGCTGCAGACCGGACGCATCGCGCTGGAAGGCCCGGCGGCGGAACTGGAGAAGAACGAGCAGGTGCGGGAGATTTATCTCGGCATAAGCAGCGCAATGCCAGGCGGCGCGAATTAGTCCCCCGCAATAATAATGGAGGCCGCAATGCGGCCTCCACTTGGTTTTTGGCGATCAACGCAGGGAAATGCGACGATCAGTGGCCTGCATTGGCTTCATGATCATCCCGATCTCGATCGCCGTCGCCGTGTTGATAGACCGCGATGCAGCCGCTGTTTCCGCCGCAGATTCCGGCACCCACGGTCGTCGTATCGCCACCAGGACCAACGACCCCAACCGGGGCCACCTGGGGAACGAAAATACGATTGACCTTGGAGTCGGCAGCCACCGAATGCGAGCCGGAGGATTGCGGAACGGTCTCAATCAGAACATTCGCCTCCGCGTCAATGACGCCGAGCACCGCGCCGCCGGGATTCCTGCTTGATCCGGTGTAGTAGCGCGTGTCACCGCTGTTGAACCAGACCTCGTCGGAGCCGGTGATGTTGGCGATCGGGGTCTGGGCTTTCGTCTGCGCGTTGATGACGAGCGTGATCTTGTCGCTCGGATTGTTCTGCGGCGTGCAGCCCAGAACAACATTGTCATCCGGTCCGACGCTGGCTCCGTTCGGACCGCAGCCATGCAGGGCTACGACGCCGGTATTCGTGGCCGAATTGAATGCGCCGAGCACGGCGGTGGGTTTGGTGAGCGTGTCCGGGTTGATCACAAGCAGGCCGCCATCGCAGGTGATTGGGCCGGCAAGCTGCCCATAATTGCAACCCGAAGGATTGTTGGCGATGACCGGGATCGACACCAAGTAACGTTTGGTCGTCGGATCCCATGCCGGCTGCTCAACCGACAGCCCGAAGCCTGGCGGGATGATCGTGGGATCGACCGAAACTTTGGTGATGATGCTGACGTGAGACTTCGGATCATCCCCGTTCGCCACAAACAGCGTGGCAAAGGGCGGATCCTCGGCGTTGTTGGCGGCGAGCAGCAGGTCGCCCTCCGTCGTCAGGGCCATCTCGTCGACCCGCGTCGTGCCGCCGGTAGAGATCGTCTGCTTCAACGCCGCCATCGGCGACCCATCGAGATCAAAGACTTTCAGGGTGCTGTCGCCATCGCCGCCATAGACCCACCGGCCGTGGGATGTCACGCCATCAGGCCCGGAATGGTTGTTGTCCACGGCTCCATTTTTGAGCACGATGCCGACGAACCCGCCGAGGGTTCGCGTCCACTTGAGCGCATGGGTATCCACGACGTCAATGCCGGAGTTGGAGCGGTCACCCAGGTAATACTCCTGGCGCTGCGGATTGACCCAGCTGATATCGAAGGACCGAAGCGGATTGCCGGGTATGAAGATGCCTGTGACGCATTTGGTTTGGGTATTGGTTGGGGCCCCGGGGCCGGTGCAAGGATCTGCCATCGCTTGGGTGGCGGTGAACAGCCCTGGCAGGCCGACCAGAGCGCCTGCGATGGCGACCCGGCTTAAGGTTCGTACGGTTCTCTGACGAGCAACTCGCATAACGACACCTCCCTATTTTGCTGAATGGTTGCTTGGCCCATTGCGAGCCCAAGCCACTCCCGTTCCCCGCCGCGAGTTTCCGCACCCGGATGACGCTAGGCGTCGCCCGCGGAGACGTGAATTCCCGGCGTGGCAGTCATCGCCAAGCTGAGCCGTGGATAAATCCGCGGTTCGCAGCTTGATGATTATTCGTAGCGCTGCTGTGACACACCCCCTTTGCCGTATTCCGGGGAACAAATGCGTCCGAACGAATTTCGTTCCGGCGTTCCCAAGACCGCGCGTCGGCAAAATGAGTCAGCAATACCGACGCGTGGAACATCGGTGGCAATCATTTGTCGCGATTACGCCGCGTTTGAGGCCGAGCTGCGAACCCTCGTTTCGAAAAATTGCGTGGAAGCCGCTATTTCCAGAACGAAACTGATCATTCGCACGCAATTGCAAAACAATAATTCTGCTATCTTCGCGACACATATCTCGATTGCGAAAATCGGATGGCTAGGCGTCGCGCAAGCACGTAACGATATACTTTATGAATGCTTTATGACGCCCAATCGCCGTCGCTGATTTGGACATCGTGGTGCGGAGTTGGGGTTATCGTTGTCAAACGCGTTTCGATGCCGGCGAATGGAATGTTGCCGCTTCTCAAATCCAAAGTCGCCTGTCTAACGGTTCTCGTCGTCGGCGTGGTCGAGGTGCAAGGTCTATACGCGCGACACGATCCCGATCGTGCTGCACTGCCGCAATGACCACTGACCCATCGTCGCGCATAGCAGGAATGCTGCAGCGCTTCAGGTCGAGGTGAAGAATATAACGATGGGGATATTCCGTCCGCGCTCGAAGCCGTCAATCGCGGCGGCCAACCAATTAATTTTCTTGAGGTGAGCCGCGGCTTTCAGCGCGCGTGCTCCCACAGCATTTCCAGCCTGTGGCGGAACGCCTTGGGTTTTTCCGCGAACAGCCGCACGGCGATGCGGGCGGCGCGTTGCGCGAGCTCCGTCGAGCGCTCGGTGCAGGCAGGCGTCAGGCGCGAGCGCCAATGCGCCAGCGGCTGGTGCGGCCCGGTGAGCCGTTTGAGCACTTCGAGGTCCTGGCAGCGGCCGAGCCGGTCGCGCAATCGCTCGGCTTCGTCGGTCCACATCCGGCCGAAGCGCGGCCACAGCGGCTCGATCAATTCCATCTGATAGCGCAGGTCGACGACGCGCTGGCGCAGCTCGTGCAGATCCTCGGCGCTCGCCAGCGACCAGTCGCCGGGAATGCGCTTGCGCGCGCTGCGATAGCTGATGGTCAATTGCCCCGCGATCGAGGAGAAATCGAACGGGTCGAGCGGCCACTGCTCGATCGCCGCCGCCGCGGCATCGAGCCACGCGACGATGGCGTCGCACAGCGCCGGCGTCAGCCCCGCCTGCTCTTCGCTGCCGCGCAGCGCTTCGATGCGGCCGCGGATCGTGGCGGCCGTGCGTTCGGACAGCACGACGCCCTTGTCGAGGAGGTCATCGAAGGCATTGAGCGCCGCTTGGCTATCGCGGGCGTGCGACAGCGAGCGGGCATGGTCGCGCGCATCGTGGCGCCAACGCGGCGCGTCGGCGATGAACGGCTCGAGGAGCCGCATCAAGGCGCGCCATTCCTTCATGGCACGGCGGAAATCGTGCACCGCATCCTGGCTGGAGCGTTCCGGATCGAGCAGCGCGAAGCGGGCGCCGTTGAGAATATGGCCGGCGATGCCGCGCACCGCGGGTCCAATCGCCGCACGGGGCTGCAAGGCAGGTTTTTCGGCCATATCCGCGTCTATGGGGGCGTGCATGACGGTTTAAGGGGGCAATCGCAGCCCAGTATGGCGAAATATCGGGCCCGGCGCACTTCCCTTATCGGGGGGCGCTTGCTACATCACCGTCACAAATTCGATCCTTTGACGCGGGGTGGAGCAGCCCGGTAGCTCGTCAGGCTCATAACCTGAAGGTCGTAGGTTCAAATCCTACCCCCGCAACCAATTTTCTACATAAAATCAATTAGATAGCGTTCTACTGAGGTGCCTAAACCCCTCTAAATGTCCTAGCGCAAGTCTAGCGCAAAACGGGAACCGCCGAGCGACCTCGCTATAATGGGCGCTGGGAGGTTGCTATGGCTTCTCACGACATTTTGGGCGGCTTAGTTCAGGTCTATAACCTTGAGGTCGCGCGTTCAAATCGCGCCCCCGCAACAGCCTCTATCTGGTAGAGGCAAAGTATTTGGCATAGAAAAAAATTTGACACAGAAAAAATTTTTAAAGCTGATTTCGATTTCATATCGGCAGGATAGTGAGACCCTTCGCCGTTGCTCTATATCAACATCAGAGTGTCGAACCCAAGGGGACAGACAGGCGACGGAGCTATGCCGAAACCTCTGAAAGCCGATTCCAAGGCTCGCGACATCGCGAAATCTACAACGCCAAGCGCCAGAGCCCGCTTGATCTCCTGAGGCTCCGCTAAATACATCACCTGCATCTGCAGGGTGGCATTGGTCGCCGGCTCCGCGCCGTTCTGATAGCAGTTGATTGTTACGGTCGCGCTGAAGCCCGGATCGAGCCAAGCGTAGATGCCCAAATACTTGGCTGGTGGGGGTGGAATAATTTGCTGAGGAATAGCAATCGGGTTTCCCTTGGTATCGGTCTGGCTGCACGACAGGGACACTTGCCACCCGGACGGAAAGCCGGATGGGAAAATAAGGATATAGTACTGGCGGCTGCCCGGTGGAACGGACACCGGGATTTCGATTTGCGTCACCAGCTGAACCGTTGGGCTGCTGCCTGATTGCAGACTTACGTTGCGGAAGCCGAAGCCGAGATTGTTCGCGATGAGATGGCTCAGCTCGAGCGGCCCGGGAGCATCCGGGAAGGGGTTCGAGGCATTATTCATCCACGAGATGAGGCAATAGTGATCACTCCCGGGCGGGGGCGGTTCGGGATCGGACCAGACGAACGTATTTTGCGCGACGCCAATCGCCCCGGCAGCCAAATTATCGATGTTGCTGGCGTAGACCGGCGGGTTCGGCGGTTGATAGTCGATATCGGTGGGGATTGGACGTTGCTTCCAGAGTGCCGGCCATAGGATTATGCCGGCTGGTGATGCGAACAACTGCACCTGCGTCGACAGCGGCTGCATCGCGCCATTCATCCCTCGCACGTAGATATAGTTCGCTTGTCCTTGCTGAATGGTATCGACGGACGCTGTCGCGTAGCTGGCGCTGGTGGCGAGGACCGTTTGGAAATTCGCGATCGGCCGAGTTCCGGATATCCAAATGTCCGGACAGGTGCAGAGCGGCCCGGATGCAGGGATGGTCCCGCCGTTTTGGAGGTTCGGCCGACAGTAAATACCGGAATAAGTTGCTGCGGCCTGAGCAGCGAATTTGGGAGGGGGCATGGGTCGCGTCCCAAGTCTGACTCCGGGATCGTAGCCAATCGCAATCGCGGGCGAAGATTTCGATTTCAGCAACATGCCACGTCACCCATACCGGTTGGGGCAGTAAAAAGCGTTGCACATCCGGCTACGGTTGCACGGATCACGCGTCGCGAACTGTTCGCCTTATCGGTGGAGGGCACTCTGCAGCGGGGCACCTACCATGAAGGTGATGCTCGCTACCGTCGCCACCGGCGTAGGTCCAATTCTACTGCTGCCGATTCCTTGCTCGTGTTGATAGCGGAGCAAGCCGTTTGTCATCGCAAACTCCAGATCGGCGCCCGTCTGAACGGCGTAGGTCATGCTCAAGGTTAGGGAAGATCCGGGGCTCAAGGAGCCCGATGGATTCCAGCACACGATGGCGAGGCTCGTTTGATATCCCGGCTCCATGGTGGCTGTAGTGCCGACGATTATGCCGTCGCCGACAACATTCACCGGATCGATGGCGATAACCTGGCCGCTCGGCGTAAACATGTCGCAAAGCAGACCGACAGTCGTGCCGGTGAAACCCTGAGCGGAAAGAACCAACTGGAGCTGCGCCGGCGAAAAATTCGCCGGAACCGACAGCATCTGTCGATGCATCCAGCTCGGCGCCGCACCGTCAACGACGGCGGTGTTTCGAAAGCCAAATCCCGGCTTGTTGGACAGTAGATTGGACAAGTCCAGCCAGGAGCCAATGGTCGGGATCGGATTGGGATTCGCGCGATCCACGCTCTGGCACACGAAGTTAAAGTAACTGCTTCCAAAGGGAACGGAAGCGGGCGTCCAGACAAATGGCTCATCCCCAACCGCGATATTTCCCCCTGAAGCGCTTACTGCGGAGCTTTCGCCCCCCGACAAGGTGGTCAGCGCATTACCTTTCCATGCGGCCGGAAAGTTGAATACCTGAGCCGGCGCCCAGTACAAGGCCATGGTGCCGGTGTCGGGTGCACTCGCTCCGTTTTTGCCGCGAACGTAATAGAAGTTTTGCGCCCCGATTATGGGATCCGTGCTGTACATCTGCTGCCAGCTCGCGGGCGTGGCAAAGGTGTTTGCCGGTACCTGACTGTCGCTATGGATGATATCGGGACAGAGATTAAACGGCGGCTGTTCGGGCACGGTGCCCTGCGCAACCAAGTTGTTTCGAACATAAATGCCTTGATAGGTTTGCGGCGCGATCGAGCCGATGGCAAGATTTGAGGCGGTCATGCGATTGCTCCCTGTAAGATCCACGGTCGGTGCCGAGCTTCACTCCGAAATCACCGCCAAACCGAAGAAATGCGAAGGCTTTACGGTCGTTTCAACGTCACGTTGTCAGAGCCCAAAGGGCAAGCCGCGGTCGGGCCCAAGCCGAACCCTCTGAAGGCTGACTGCAGGGCCCGCGATGTCACGAAATCGACAACCCCGAGCGCCAGGGCCCGCTTCAACTCGTGCGGTGCCGATTGATACTGCGCCTGGACCTGCAGCGATGCGTTGTTCGCCGGCCCCGCGCCGTTCTGGTAGAGGTTGAACGTCAGGGTCGCGCTGAACCCGGGATCAAGCCAGGCGTAGACGCCGAGGAATAGCCCTTGCTGCGTGGGGAGATTCTGCTGAGGAATGGCGATCGCGTTGCCTTTGGCGTCGGTTTGGCTGCAGGACATGGATACCTGCCAACCGTTGGGAAAGCCCGACGGGATCACGATAATGTAATACTGCCGGCTCCCGGCCGGCGTGTTCACCGGAATGTCCAGTTGCGTAACCATCTGAACGGTCGGGCTCGACCCCGATTGCAGGCTGACGTTGCGCCACCCATACCCGAGATCGTTCAAGATGAGATTGCTTATGTCGAGCTGGCCGAAGGTGTTCGGGAAGGGATTCGAAGCATTGTTCATCCACGTGATGAGGCAATAGTGATCGCTCCCTGGCGGAGGCGTTTCTGGATCAGACCAAATGAACGCATTTTGCGCGACGCCGGTCGCCGCAGCAGCCAGGTTATTGATGTTGCTAATATAGACCGGCGGGTTTGGCGGCTGATATTCGATGTCAGTGGGGATCGAGTATTGTCCCCATTTCGCAGGCCATTGGATCACGCCGCAAGGCAGCGCGAACAATTGCACCTGCGTTGAAAGCGGTTGCGACGCGCCGTTCCTCGCGCGTACATAGATATAGTTCGGTTGCCCCTGTTGAATGCCGTCGCCTGAGGCTGTCGCGTAGCTCGAATCGGTGGCGAGGGCGGTTTGGAAATTCGCGAGCGGCTGAGTTCCGGATATCCAAATGTCCGGACAGGTGCAGAGCGTCCCGGAGGCTGGAATAGTCCCGCCATTGTCGATGTTCGGCCGGCAGTAGATGCCGGAATATGTGCTCGCCGCCTGCGCGACCACTTTCGGCCGAGGTATGGTTCGCGATCCAAACCTGATCCGGGGATCGTAGCCAATGCCGAAGGTGTGCGAAGACTTCGATTTCAGCAACATGTCGTGTCTCCCATTGCTATTTCGGCTGCCAAGAACCGCTGCAACTCCGGCTGCGGACTGTTGGCGTTGATTTGCTGCAGAACGAGGACAAAACTGCAGACCGCCCCGGTCCAGCCTACGACTACATCGATGCCGGCCTGCACCTTCAGCGAAGTTGTCTCGGTCGCTGCGACGACACTGGTCAACCTAAGAAGCTTCGTGATCTCGGGGATCACCGGCAGCACATTGACTGCGACGGGCAGTCCGCTTTGACCTAGACTGGCGGCCAAAACAGCCGTGAGGTGCAACATCGAGTAACAGAATGCCACGATCACGCCCGGGTCCTGATCGTTCTCGGGCATGACGTGATCCTTGTAGATGTAAACCCCATCCAGCAGGATTCCCGCGTTTTGAACGATCCATAGAATTTTCGCCGTTCCGTCGGCGTCATCGCAATTAGGGGCGCCGGAGGTGATAAACCATGGGAAGGCGCAGATTTGACTCGCGGACTCAAAGATGAAGCCCGCGTAGGTCAGCACCCTCGACGGTTGATCTGCCGGATTGCAAATGTCCAGCACGCCGGCAAACGCGGAGTTGAAGAACCCGCAAACCACGCCTCCCACGGCGACGAGCGTTGCATGTTGCTTGGAGAGCATGCCCGTCCAGGCCGGCGCATCCAGACTGAGGATAGGTTGTGCAACCACCTCCGTCTTCGGACCCAGGCCGCTCGCCGCCAACATCGATTGCGCATTGAACGACGCCTTGAACGCGTCGACGCTGCCCTGATCGGCAAAAGGGGCCGATCCATAAATTGCCTTGTAAAGAATGGTCGTTGGGATCGCCGCGATCAGGGCGACGATATCCAGGGTGGACAGGGGCGCGCCGTCCGTGAGCCAGTGATAGAACGTGGTCACGAACGGAATGTCCCACTCTTCGTTCAAGCTGTTTTGCAAAACGCCGATCAACGCTTGAACGAGCTGAAGGAGCGCGTCCACGATCGCCTTGACCCCGGATAACATGGCTTGGAGCACGCCCTCCGCAATGCTCATCAGCCCGGCCAAGGCCTGACTGAATATTTGATCCGGACTGCCGCCGAGATTGTTGAAATAGGTGAGTGCGCGGTCGAAGGCAGCGGAGGACTTCGTCAAATCGATCAGGCTCTGCAATTGTTGAAGGAACTGGTCGAACGGGCCATTCGCCGCTCCTTCGCGCACCAATAAGGTAAGGCTGCTGGAACTGGACGAGTTATCGATGACATGATTGTATACGATGTTATTAGACGTCGCCGATGAGAACTGCGGCGATTGCTGCTCGTTGTTGTCGCTATAGCCGCCGAGGCTTTGCGTTCCGGCAATATTTTGGATGGCATTCTGAAACCAAGCCTGCAAATTGGCCTGTAGCGTGGTGATGCCGCTGTCGAAGATCGTCTGCATGCCGGCGGTCGCGCCGCCGAGAAAGCCGAGCAACTGATTGATCGCGTAAGCGAGCGCTTCGTGCGTGCGAAGGATGTCGCCCCAGTTGAAAAGGAAAGCCAGCCATTCGTACAGCTGCTCGAAGAAAATCTTCACCTTGGCGAACACCAATTCCGCCAGATCGATCGCTTGTTCGATCGCGCTGACGATGGTTTCGAACAGGTATGTCACGCCATCGACCACAAAGGTGATGGCCGCCTGGATGCCGTCGCTCACGGTGGTTATCACGGTGTCCACAACGGACACGATGTCCTGCGCAACCCCTTCGATGAAATCGCCAACGTCTTCCAGCCAATCGAACATTCCCATCGGCTTCGGCAGCGACGCGCGTTTCTCGGCCAGCAGTGCCTGGGCCTCTTCGGCAGACAGCATCCGGAACCGCGCGTTGGGACCGTCAAACGCGATCTGCCAATGCTGGATCGGAACGGCGGGAAGATGGATGAGAGTGGCCCTCGCCGGATCGCCGGTATAGTGACTGGCTCCGGGACTCATCCGTTTGGCGTGCAGGGCGCGAAGCGACGGCGACGCCTTGATCGAGGATACCGCGATGCTCATACATTGGTTCACCGCCCCGGCCACCGCCTCCGCCGTTTCCTGCGTGCGATAACTGCCAGTCAGGATGGGTTGACCGTTTGCGCCGTTCGCCGCCATCAGGTCGTCGCCGGTGGTCGTGTGCAACCGCGCCTGCACATCCGCGCTCTGCTCGACCGCGACCGATTCGCCGGGAGACATCAACGACGGGACCGAGATCAAAATCGTCGGCGCCGAAAGCGAACCGACTTCTTGCGCCAGGGAGACCACGGCCACATCGTTGGTGTTCACGCTGGCCGGGCGTTTCGGGCCGGTGAAATACGTACTGCCGTTCACCGTGATGCGAGCTTCTTCGGAAGCCCATACATTGACGGGCGTGTTGGCCAGCGGCGCGCCCGCCGAGTCGACGACCTGTACGTCAGTCGTGTAGGACGCATAGTCCTCGACTTGGCCATTGGTGGCGACTTCAAGTCGTTGATTTGCCCAATTTCCGCTCGCCTCCTCTTGAAACAAATGCGTTATAACGTTCTGAGCGGTTCCAATCGCGAACAGGTCGATCTCGCCGCCCGCGTTGGTCGCGACGCCCAATTGCACTGTATTGCCAAAGATCTGCGCCGGTTCCAGGTATCCACCGATCTGTTGGGCTGACGGCTCCAGGTGATAGACACGATTACTCGTGCTCAGCATGAAGACGTGGGCCGCACCCGAGGCGTCGAGCACCGTTCGAACCTGCTTGTACGATTGCGAGGTGGTCAGTTGGGCCCAGCTCAACGGCACCGATCCGCCGCCGACGAGATGATAAGCGTTGCCGTCATTAAGGATCGCGAAAGTCTGGTTGTTGCCCGTGCTATCGACGACACTGTCGACATCGATGCTCGAGAACGTCCCCGCTAGCGGCGGACGAGTCAATTGCTGGGTGCTGATCGTGAACTGAAGTATGATGGTATCGAGCACGGTGTACGCGGCGTTGGCGTACGTTAATCCCGTCCACACGCAATTCAGTGTGTTGATCGTGACCACGGTCGCGCTGAACACCGGCGCGCTGCCGTTCGACGGCCAATCCGAATAGACGAAGTGATACAGCGTTTGCTGCAGAGGTCCTGTTGCGCCGATGAGCGCCCCGACCAATAAATGTCCGCCAACCTCCATCGTGTCGATCTTGGCGATGGATTGCGCACCCGATGGCAGCGGGACCGTACAGGTTGCCGGCGCGCTCCATCGCGACGGTCCGGAAGCGGCGGTCTCGGCGACGTACCCGATGACCAGCCCTTGCGCAGAGAATATGACGATATGTCCTGAGCCATCGACGCCCGCCGCGATCGCGGTTCCTGTCAGGCCGGTGCTGACGCTGCCGTAGCCGGTATCGCTCGCTGGATCAGGATAGAAATTCCAGATTTTGCCGTCACTTCCCACCGTGAACAGTTCAACATCGCCGTTGCCGTTCGCGATCGAGACGACCTCGGTTCCCGCATTGGCCGCCGATGCGATGCGGTAGTTCTGCATGAATTTAGTCTGCGGAATGAGGGTAACCGGCGACGTGTTACTGACCGCTTGGTCCGCTTGCGTACGTGCTTCGCCAGCCATGGTGACACCTCTTGCAGGGACACAACTCCCCCGCACGCGCGGCACACTCCAGCCGCGCGGTTGTGAAAGACGGAATGTCAAAAGAGTCAGTCGGGTCCGGAGGCCATTTGCTCGCGGAACGAGTGTTTGTTCCTGTTGTTTGATACGTTCTCACACGCCTTTTTGGATGTCAACCTAAAATTGATTTTCACGAAATGTCATCATCAGGTAGAACGTGTCGACCGCGCTAAAACTGGCCGCGCTCATTCCTGTGCCGGGGACTTGAGGTGACGCTAGTACGATTATCAAAACCGTCAAAACAATGTCGGTGCAGCAATTTTCCGTGAGTTCCGTCCCGCATCTGCGCGGCGCGATGGCGGAACTTTCTTGCGCGTGTGCGCCCTGGTCCCGGATTGCGTAAGAATTCACGAGGGTCCAACAAAGCTAAGACCGAAGGGGTCGGGAGATTGACATGAGCGCGAAGACGCCGAATCCGACTGACAAATATGTCGGCAATCGCATTCACATGCGCCGGCTGTTGGTCGGTATGAGCCAACAGGCGCTAGGCGAAGAACTTGGTCTCACCTTTCAGCAGGTTCAAACATGCGAAAAGGCACGAACCGGGTGAGTGCGAGCCATCTGCAGGCACTCTCGCACACTCTTCAGGTTCCTGTTGCCTTCTCCTTCGAGGCAGCCCCGCATGCCGCCGGCGCGCGGCGGCATAGCGACACACCGTCGCCGGCCTATGTCGAGAACTTTCTCGCAAGCGGCGCGAAAACACGCGCCATTGGCAATCTTCAGCGTCGCTTAACGGCAAGCGCTACTCCGCGACGACGAAAAAACAAGACCGCCCCAAGCGCAGCAATTTGCTGAGGATTGATATTTAGGGCTTCGCGGCAAGTCCCGTGCGGGCATCCTCAAGACGGAAAAGAGCTTCGCCGAAGCTGCCGACCAGTTCCTCAAAAAATACGAGGTTATTACCGAGGGGCAGCGGGGCCGAAAGTGGGTCGAAGGACACGGCATTCGGCTGCGCCTCCAGTTGGTACCCTTCTTCGGAAGGCTCGGCCTCTCCGCGTTCCACTTTCGCCCGAGGCAGTCAATGTCAAGGGCCGGATGATCGTCCCGCAACCCGATAATACGCGACCCTGAAATATTACTCCGGGTCATAAGCTAAATATCGTCTTCTCCGCCGGTAAGCGAACGCAGTCTATTTCACTTGCGCCGCGAGCCCAGTGATGTCGGGATTGACAAACTGGCCGATGTTCCGTGGCCCGTCGAAATCGTCCATTTGCTGCATCGCGTTGATGAGATTGTCGACGGTTGTCGACTCGATCAAACCCTTATGATCGAAAACTTGGAGCTGGCGATAATAGTCGTACGTGGCCTCGACGTCGGCGCGGCTCAAGCTGGACTCTTTGACCAGGATGTCGATCGCTCCTGTGCGGTTGGCATCCTGATTAAACCAGTCGACACCCTTGGCCATGGCATTGAGGAAACCGAGAAGCAATGGCTTGTGCGTCGTGGCCCATGCGGTGTTTGTCGCGTACCCGGTGAACGGCAGACCGTGGGTATAATCGGCCACGTCAGCGAGGTGCGAAAGACCGATGCTTTTCGCCTTGAAGCTAAAGGGAGGGATTAGCAGCGAGGCATCGATGGCGCCCGACGACAGCGCCGCAAAGCGTGCTGCGGTTGTGCCGGCGAAAATCATGTCGTATTCGCCCGGCTTGACGCCGTTCGGGATCAAGGTTCGCTCGAGATAAATGCGCGTAATGTCCTTGGGGCCCCCGATACTGATCAGCTTGCCACGTAGATCGCCGATCGACTTGATCGCAGACTTCGCCCACAGCGAATAAGGTGCCACCTGGGTTTCGACGCGCAGTAATGCGATCTTGGCGCCCTTATCGATGGCAAGAAGCGGATCGGTCAAGCCGCCAGATTCCAGATCGGCGGACCCGGCCGCGAGCTGCTGCACCGCCGCCGCGGTCGATGGCGCAGCAACCAGATCGAGCGCAACTCCGTTCTCCGACATGTAGCCCTTGGTAACGGCGATAAAAATGGGCCATTGCTGCGCCGACCCTTTGCCTGTCGTCACCATGGTGATGGTCTCTGCGGCGGCCCCCGGCCGCGTGCCCGAGCCGATCGCCGAGATAGCCGCCAAGAAACCGAGCAATCCGAACGAGGTCAATTTCATAGCATGGCACCAATCGCCCACCGTGGCGTCCAAATCCTCGACCAATCACGCGAGCCGTGCAAGCCTTGCCTTAGCACCGATCGCAGGCAGTAGCGGCATCACTGACCGCGCGAATGTCTCCAGTCCGTGCAGCATTGGGTGGAAGTTGAGCAAAAACAGTTCAACGCCGATGTCTTCGTAGCGGCGCATGCGTTCGGCGATGAGGTCCGGCGTGCCGACCAGACAGGCTCCAAGCCCACGCGCCGCCGTTGAGGAAATACGGTCGCGCTGCCCGTAGGCCTCGAGTTCGTCAGCACGCGCGTGTGCCTCCCCCAATGTATCCGTGCAGATGACGTGAGCGCTCATGCCGAAGGCGAGCTTGCGACCGAAATGTCTGGCGCGCCCGGCGAGATCGGCGATGTCGCGCCTGACGGCGGCGAAGTTATCCTCGTATTTACGATAATCGGCCACATAGTTCACAAACCAAAGGTCGCAACGTTGAGCGATAACGTCCTTGCCCGAGTCGGTCCGGCTTGCGGTGTAGATCGGAGGATGGGGCACGCGTACCGGCTTCATCGGCAAGGTCGCATCGTCGGCCTGGAAGAATTCACCGCGGAATGTGAAATGATCCTCCGTCCAGAGGCCTTTGAGCACTTGGACGAATTCGTTCATGCGGTTGTAGCGGGCTTCTGAGGAAGCGATCCAGCCACCATTGCTGAACAGCTCGAATTCCTTCTGATACCAGCCGTTGACCACATTGATGGCAAAGCGGCCGCCGGTGATGCGGTCGAGCGTCGCCCCCATCTTGGCAGCCAACTGCGGCGTTACCATCCCGGGATAGACCGCCGGCATGATCTGAATCGTCTTGGTTCGGGCGGCGAGTGCCGCCGTCAGCATCCACGCTTCGAGGTCGGCTCCGAGCAGTCGCTCGGCGATGAGCGTGATATCGAAGCCGAGTGCCTCGCCTTTCGAAACGACCTCGAGCGCAAATTCGAACGATTTGTCCGCTCCGCCGTCACCTCGCGTTTTGACCTGCCGAATGCCTTCCTCCATGACCGGTTCGGCTTGGATGGTGTGCGGCAGCGGTGTCCATATGCCTAGGCGCATGGATGAGGGCCCACGCTTGCAGGTCTCGGCATTGATGCCTCGCCAGTTCAGGAAATGATGCTCACCTTTCAGGATATTGAAGAGAGCATAAGGCCGATGGCGCCGAGCGTGAAGATGCCGACGAACATGTCGGCGATGCTGGTGCCGAAGGGGTTCGGTTACTTCTGCCCCCAAATGAGCCATTATAGCGCTAGCGCACCGACGCCGGCCGTTCGAAAAGGCCATTAGTCGGCGGGGAGGATCAATCATGATTGTCCGCTACGAGTCCGACGGCTCAATTGTGATGATCACCCAGAACGATCACGCTCAGCTCTCGGGGCTGTTTGCGGCACACTGGGGAAACGGAGCATTCGAAAAGCCGCAGCCCTACGGGTCTATGGTGCGCGCCGCCATGTTTCACGACCGCGGCTGGATTCGCTACGAAGCAGGTCCACAGCTCAACCCCGACAGCGGCAAGACACCAAACTACAGAGAAGTTCCCACCGATCGCGCCCAGCTGGAAGCCTTCGAGTGGGCTGGCGACTGGCTGTCCGCTATCGACGCCTACGCAGGTCTAATGATCGCTAAGCATAGGACCGGGCTGTGGCAGGGGCGCTATGGGGTCATCAAACACCCAGTCGGGATCCAGCGCGGGAAGCTGCCACCGGAAATCCAGGCATTCATTGCGCGCAGCGAAGCAAAGCAGAAGAGTGCGGCGGAAAAACTTAACTCCGATGAGCTGGCGATCAACTACAACTTGCTCCAGGTCTGGGATATGATGTCTCTCTATATTTGCAGCACCGAGCTGCTCAAGCCCGACCGCATCGAGCCGGTGCCGGTTTCCTACACCGGTCAGGAAGGTGTCGCCCTGACGCTCGTGCCGCTCGCGATGCATACGATCGCTCTCAATCCCTATCCATTCGATCAGCCTTCCCTCACTGTCAATTTAATCTTCCGGCGTCTGACGCAAGCTAAGTTCAAGGATTCCGCCGAGCTGCAGTCGGCGTACTTCAAGACTGCGCCGCAGATCACCTCATTCCGACTGGTGCCTTCTGGGGCGCTGCAATAGGGAGCCATATAGCGGCTCGCCGGAAAAGAGCCTCTCCGCCTGCGCCAAATCCCTGAATTTCGCGCCGGCCTTGGTCTGTGCGGCAAACCTGTTTCGGAGCCTGTATCACTTGTGCGATCAGTTCGAGGATGTGCCGCGTCGGCGCGGTTCATTCCGGCCCGGCGCTTTGTCGGCCAGAAAAGGCCAAAACGCCCACGTTCGCGCACGATCGGCCTCAGGCACAAATCGTAATTGAGATGTCATGCGGACCGCGCGCTAGTCTGGCCGACTACCCGTCCTTCGCCGGTCGCAGCTTGATCGGCGAACCACAAGAGCTCGCCGACAGGCCGAATCCGCGCAGCCGGCACTCGACTGCCGCCATTCCGGATTGCAGCGAAAATCGCCGCTTTTTCCTCGCCAGCCACCAAAAACGCGACACGCCGACTACTCTCCAGAACGGGGTAAGTCATGGTGATGCGAACCTCGGGGCGTCCGTGAGAGACAGCCGCCACCCAACGCTTGCGCTCGTCGAGCGTGGCCTCCCCCGGAAGCAGTGAGGCGGTATGGCCATCGGGACCTAGGCCGAGCAGCGTCACGTCGAAGAGCGGCCGGTGCGGATCGAGGGTTGCCGCACCGTAGGTCTGCTGCAGTGTCCGTTCGTAGCGGCGAGCCGCGTCTTCGGGGGTACCGTCGGTCGGTATGGGATGAATGTTCTCTCGCGGCACCGGGGCTTTGGCGAGCATCGCTTCGCGGGCCATCCGAAAATTGCTTTCGGGGTGATCGTACGGGACGAAACGCTCGTCGCCCCAATACCAAGATGCCCGCTGCCAAGGAAAGCGATCTCTGAATTCGTCCGAAGCCAGAAGTCCATAAAGTGTCTTGGGCGTCGATCCGCCCGAGAGCGAGACTCGGAACGGACCTTGCCCGGCTGTCGCCGCTTCGGTCATCCATTCCGCCACGTGGTGCGCCAACGCCAGCGGATCCGGCAGGATCTCGATGTGCCCGACGGCCTGGCTCACAGCGCACCTGCCAACTTTTTCGAACCGAGGATGAAAGCTTCCATTGCCTTGGCGAAACCTTCGTCATTGTAGGATTCTGTAACGGCGGCGGCTTGCGCCTTGACTTCATCGGAAGCGTTGCCCATGGCGATGCTAAAGCCGGACCGTTTGAACATCAGCACGTCGTTTGGTTGATCCCCGATGGCGGCAATCTCCTTCGTCGGCACGCCGAGGTGCGTCGAGAGGTATTCCACGACCGCACCCTTGTTTGCGTCTTTGTTGGTGACGTCGAGGTAGTAGGGCTGCGACCGGGTGGCTGTCGCATGCTGTCCGAATGCCGCCTGGGCAGCGGCTTCACAGCGCCGCACGCGATCGAGGTCGTCGCTTACGCCGACGATCTTGGCGACATGTTGCAAGTACTCAGTAACATCTGCCACGACCTTCGGGTCGAACTTGACGGTCCACGCTTCGCGGGCAACGTGGGGAGCATCGATTTTGGTGATCAGCCAATCGTTGCCGCAGTAGACCCAAGTATCGAGGCCATGCTCGCGCATAACATCGATCGCTTGACGCGCAATGTCAGGGGGCACCGTCTTTTGCTGCAAAATCGTGAGATCGCGTTTGACAAAAAGCCCGCCGTTGAAACCGGCAATCGGCGTGTCGAGCTTGAGTGCATCAAACAGCATGGCCATGCCGCGCGGCGGCCGGCCGCTGGTGATGGCAAAACGAATGCCCGCGTCGTGCAATGCGCTGACGGCATTCTGCGCTCGCTTGGTCAAAACCTTCTCCTCGGTGACGAGGGTGCCGTCCACGTCGGCCAACACGAGTGAAATCTTTTGCTTCTCTGCCATTGGCCTCTCCGCCACCGGTCAACCGAGCGGCCGCTTGGCGCGATCATCGCGCGCCAGTAGATCATCTGCCGCGGCCGGACCGGTCCAGCCCGCGGCGTAATCGACATCGCGTTGCAATGTTGCGCTGTTCACGAGATTTCGAGTCATGTTGTCGAGCCAGAGACTCTGCCCAAGATCGTGTAGCGCGCTCGTGGAATTCAAGGCGTCGACTCCACACCGGACGGCAACGCCCGCGACGCCAGCCACGGTCGGGGCAGGTCATAGTCGACCAGGTCGGCGATACGCTCGATCGTCAGGTCGGCCCCCGCAAAGGCGCCGATGACCTTTGCATCGTGTGCATAAGCTCCCTGCCTCACAAACACTGTGGTTACGCGCTCGCCCCAGAATTGTTTGACCGCTGCCAATATGCGCAGCTTATCGTCGACAAGAACGTAATGCTCGGCCGGGTAACGCCGCTCGACGTCATCGAGGGCTTCTTCCTTATGAATATAGATCAGCACGCGGCCATCGACAGCGTCAGCGAGACCCGCGCATTGGACTTTATGTGGCTGAAAAACGACGTCACCGTCCGAGAGAATGACCGTCGGGCCGAGCCGACCCAGCCGTCTCAATACCTCAAAAGCCCCCGGGAACAGGCGGTCGGCAAAAGGGTAGTTGAGGAGGAAGGATGACATGGCCAGCAGTTCCACCTCGTGAGGATGTTCCGCCCGGTAGCGCTGCAACGCTCCAAGATAGTCGCGATAACCGAGCTCTGCGTACAGGTTCTCCAGGATTCTCCAGTAGCGTTCACGGGCGGCGCGACCGTAGGTTTGCTCAAGATGATGCTTGAGATCGTTTTGGATCCCGTCGTTGTCGAGCAAAGTGTTGTCAACATCAATAAGGCAAACAAGGCGATGGGAGGGCGGCATTCGGAACTCCGCAACGCTCTAGCTTGCGTGCTGAACCAAGTCCCCGACAGCACGTCGATGTAAACCACTCGAACCGAATAGGGTTCCCATCAATGGCGCGAGCTCAATTCCGTACCTTTGGGTCAGTTCATTATCGGTCTCTACTTCGCGATACGAACTTGCAAGAAAATCGTCATTTCCAATTGAGTTTTGCCAAGTTGAGAGAAAAATCCTCAGTGGCATTCGCATAATGCCCTTACGTAATATCCGGATGGGCGCTTGACAAAGGAGATGCCGGTAACGCTCGATGCTGGGGTCGGGCCCCTGGCACCCGACAGCAGTTGCTAAAAAAGACGAACTCCCAAGCGTGTCGCTACGGTTTCTCAGGCCTTCCCGGGCTTTGTCGGCGAAGGTTGGGTAATACTGACAGGGTCTGAGCCCGCCATGCTCTCCTCGAGACCCTGCTCCAGCTTTCGTTCTAACAAGTTTGAGGGGATATCTTTTTTAGACTTTGGCGGCACTTGCGGATCAGCTCCGCGCCTCTTCGTTGCCGGATGCCTTGTCTTTTTCAAACTTTGCTTCGCCATAGCCAAGCCTTTCCTGAGAAAACTTACGAAATGTCCATCGCCCGATCCTTATACAGGGCATCAGATAACTCTGGTAACATTCTCCCGACACTTGAAGTTCCACACGTCTGGACAAACGCCCTATGCAGTACGCCTCCAACGCAGAACGGTGAGCACCGCCAATGCGCCGAGCGCGATAAAGATGACCACGATAATCTGATCCCACATTGGACCAGGATAGCAATCGGGATGGCATCGGCAGATGGGGCATAAGGCCGCCTCATCAGTTGGGAACCTTGTAATTCCGGCGGCTTGTTCGGCGGGAACTAGCCGACATTGAACATCGCCGGCAGCAGTCCGGGCTCCGACAAGACGGCTCGCGCCTCCGCAACCACGTCCGCGACCGAACGCCTACCTATTGTCGCCAGCGGAACCTTCGCCGACATGGCTTCTTTACGAGTCGCCGCTCTGCTCAGTCTCCCCGTGCTTGTACCCTTGCACGTCCCCTGACTGGGTCGGCGACAGCCGGTCGGTTCCCGTGTAGTCGCGGGAGCCGGCCGTGCGCTTTCAAAGCGTATGGCCAGACAATCAAAGCGCCCGCCGGACCGACCTCCGCTCTAGAATTATCGCTTCGTCGTAAAGCTGAGATGCCCTTTCCATAATGTATTCAGCCATTTTCACGCAATCTTCTTCACGGGCCTTTTGGGCCAGCAAAAGCAGGCGGTAGGCGCGTCCCCGCAAATTCTCCGTGTCGGGCATA
>Ga0307476_10000481_pt1 | contig 31390 bp, 24 predicted proteins | sample atmos_gasesECM2C_2_FD_203314 | JGI IMG/M metagenome (GOLD analysis project Ga0307476, IMG submission 203314) | Hardwood forest soil microbial communities from Morgan-Monroe State Forest, Indiana, United States - atmos_gasesECM2C_05 | ecosystem: Environmental > Terrestrial > Soil > Temperate...
AGCACAGCGGTCAGGTCGCTCTCGACATCGCTCCGCAGTTCGAGAGCGCGGAGGCGCTCGCCGGCTGCGGGGATGTGATGCAGGAGCTGCTCGCCGAGCCGCTGTATCGACGTCATCTCGATGCTCAGGGCCGGCGGCAGTGTGTGCTCATTGGCTATTCTGACAGCAATAAGGAGATCGGCTCGTGCGCTTCGCGGGTCACGATCCACGCGGCGCAGCAGCAACTCGGCCGTGTTCTCAGCGCGGCCGGCGAGCGGCACGTGCTCTTCCACGCCCGAGGCGGAAGTCTGGCCCGCGGCGGCGGGAGGGTCGAGGCGATCGTCAAGGCGGCACCGGCTGACGCGGTAGACGGGATACTCCGCATCCGCGAACAGGGAGCGACCGTCAGGCAAGGTTACGGGCTGCGGCCGATCGCGATGCGTACGCTCGAGCGGGCATTCAATGCGCTCAGTCTCACGACGACCGCCCTGCGCCGTGGACAGCTGCACGCCGACACACCCGAGCAGCTCGAGATCGCAGGGCTCCTCGCAAAGGAGAGCCGTGCCGCATATCGCCGCTTGGTCTTCGAGGACCCGCAGTTCTACGCGTTCTTTCAGGCGGTAACACCGATCGACGTGATCGAGCGGATGCAGATCGGATCGCGCTCGGTACACCGCACGGAGGCTGCACACATCGAGGGATTGCTGCCCGTACCCTGGGTGTTCGCCTGGGCGCAGACTCGCTGCGCGCTGCCCGGCTGGTACGGCGTCGGCACCGGACTTGCGGCCGTGGTGGCGCGCCACGGCATGGTGCATCTGCGCGAGGTGAGTGCCGGGTGGTTCTTCCTGCGCAACCTCATCGACGACGTCGAGACCATGCTGGCGCGCGCCGACCTCGACATAGCCGGCCGCTACCTGGCGCTCGCGCCCGAGGCGCTGCGGCACCTATGGGACCCCATTCGCGCCGAATACCAGCTGAGCTGCGCTCAGCTGCTCGCCGTCCGCGAGACCCACGAGCTCCTCGACTCGGATCCCACGCTGCAGCGCTCGATCCGCCTGCGTAACCCTTACGTCGACCCGATGAACCTGATGCAGGTGGACCTGCTGCAGCGCTGGCGCGCGGGGGGCCGGCAAGACCGCGAGCTCTTCGAGGCACTGCTCACCAGCATCGGCGGCATCTCCCAGGCCCTGCAGGGCACCGGTTAACCGGTAACCACCTCGCACGTCGCGAGCGGCAGTCTTATGTCCAATGGCAGTCTTATGTCCAATCGCATCACTATCCGCGCGGCAGTGGTGGACGAGGTGCCCCTGGTGCTCGAGTTCGTGCGCGAGCTCGCTGTTTATGAGCGTCTCGAGCACGAGATGATCGCCACGGCCGAGGGGTTTGCCTCGGCCCTCTTCGGCCCGCGGGCCTGTGCGGAAGCGGTGTTCGCCTGCCTAGACGGCACACCGGTGGGTTACGCCCTCTTCTTTCGCACGTTTTCCTCTTTCGTAGGTAAGCCCGGGATTTTTCTCGAGGATCTCTTCGTGCGGCCCCATGCGCGTGGTCACGGCGTCGGCAAGCGCCTGTTGGCATGGCTCGCCCGGACGGCGCTCGAGCGAGGCTGCGGGCGGCTCGAATGGGCAGTGCTCGATTGGAACGAGCCCTCGATCGGCTTCTACCGCAGCCTCGGGGCTGTAGCCCAGGATCAGTGGACTACCTATCGCCTCACGGACGAGGCGCTCGAGCTTCTCGCCCGCCAAGGCTGATTCAGAGCTCCCCCTCAAGCCCGGGTGAGTGCCCCCGCCGGGGGTGGTCTGCGCAGGGGTCATGCGCAGGGGTCATGCGCAGGGGGTCATGCGCAGGGGTCATGCGCAGGGGTCATGCGCAGGGGTCATGCGCAGGGGGGGTCATGCGCACGTGTCATGCGCAGGGGGTCATGCGCACGTGTCATGCGCAGAGGTCGTGCGCAAGGGCCGTTGGAGGAGGGGGTTCGCGTACCTGAGTGAGAAATTCAGGCTTGCCGCTGCAAATCCGCTGAGCGGATCGGCAGGCGGCGCACGCGGATCCCGGTGGCAGCGAATAGCGCGTTGGCAACTGCCGGTGCCACCGGCGGCAGCGCTGGCTCGCCGGCTCCAAGCGGCGTCTCGCTGCTCGGAATGAGGTGTACCTCGATAGGTGGCGCCTCCGACATGCGCAGCGCGGGGAAGTCGTTGAAGTTCGCCTGCATCACGCGGCCGCTGCTGAGCGTAATCTCCTGGCGCAGCGCCGCCGACAGCCCGAACACGATCGATCCCTCGACCTGGGCTGCCGCGCCGAGTGGATTGACGACGGTGCCGAAATCGGCGGCTGCGACTATGCGTGGCACGCGCAGTTCATGCGACGCCGTCACGTTGACTTCTGCAACGAGCGCGACGTAGGCGTGATTGGCATAGCAGCCGGCGATGCCTCGCCCGCTGCCGCGCGGCAGGGGCTTGCCCCAGTCCGCCTCGCGCGCCGCGACCTCCAATACCCGGCGCAACCGGCCGGTGTCATAGGTGGCCTCGTCGTACCGGAGAACGCGGCTTTCTCCTATCACTGCCAGGCGGAAGGCAAGCGGGTCCTGTCGAGCGAGGTGCGCGAGCTCGTCGATGAAACTCTGGTACACGAACACGTTGGAGGATTCCTCCACCGAGCGCCATTGCCCGAGAGGCACCGCAGAGCCGTGTAGCGCCGTGGCCATCAGCCGCAGATTGCTGACGCAGCCAGCCGGGAAATCGAACGGTCCGAGCTCATCTCCCGCCGACAGCACGTTGACTCCGGCCGGCAGCGCCCAGCGCAGGAACTCGCCGCGCTGTGCATTCACCAGATGCTGCGACCAGGCGGCGAGCCGACCGTCGCTGTCGAGCGCGCCGCGCATCGCATGGCAGGAAGCGGGGCGATAGAAGTCGTGCCGAATGTCGTCCTCGCGCGTCCACACGACCTGCACCGGTGCACCCACGCGGCGCGACAATACCGTCGCCTCGGCGACGAAGTCGCAGTAGAAGCGCCGCCCGAATCCGCCGCCGCTGCGCGTCACATGCAACGTCACCGCTGCCGGCGGCAGCCCGCTGAGGTGCGCGGCGACCGCGCGCGCTGTCTCGGGGTTTTGGGTCGGCGCCCATACCTCGCAGCGATCGGGGCGAACGTCCGCCACGCAGTTCATGGGCTCCATGGGCGCATGCGCGAGTAGCGGCAGCTCGTAGAGCGCCTCCAACGTGCGGGCGGCGGACGCGAATGCGCGCTCGACGTCACCGTCGTTGCGCACCACCCGCTCGGGAGCAAGCGTGGCGAGCCGCCGGCACTCGGCGCGCTGGCGCTGAGTGTCCTCCCGCTCCGCGCCTCCGGACCAGGTGACGCGCAGCGCGCGCCGGCCCTTGAGCGTCGCCCACGTGGATGTGGCGATGACCGCCACGCCGTTGGGCGGTGCCGGGTTGTTGTCGCCGAAACCGCTGAGTGAGTCCGCATCAATGACAACCACATCGGTGACGCCCGCGACCTTGCGCGCCGCCGCATCATCGACCGCGACGATGCGGGCACCGAGCACCGGGGCACGCTCGATCGAGGCGAAGCGCATCCCCGGCACACGCGTGTCGAGCCCGAAGTGCATGCTGCCGCTGACGATGGCGGGCGCATCGAGCTGACGCATGGGACGACCAATGAGGCGGAAGCGGCTCGCGTCCCTGAGCGGTGCCTCCGCCGGCACTGGCAACCGCGCGGCCGCGGAGGCGAGCGCCCCATAGGCTGCGCGCCGGCCACTAGGAGGGTGCACGACGACACCTTTTTCCGTGTCGCAGCTAGCGGCTTCAGCGCGCCATTGCTGCGCGGCCGCCGCGATGAGCATGGCACGGGCGGTAGCACCCGCACGGCGCAGCGGCAGCCAACCGACGCGCACGCTCTGACTGCCCCCCGCATGCTGACTGCCGTACACCTCATGATCGGCGGCCAGTGCTTGCTCGATGTGTACCTTCGACCAGTCCGCGTCCAGCTCTTCAGCGACGATCATGGGCAGCGCGGTGCGCACACCCTGCCCGATTTCTGGTCGCGCCACGGTGATGGTGATCCGGCCGTCCGGATCGAGGCGCACGAACACGTTGGGTGCGAAAGCCGCGGCGGCGGCACCGCGGGAGTCGCTCTCGGGAGCGCCAGCGATGGCCGGCAAGTGTATCGACATGAGGAAGGCGCCCGTGCCAAGCGCACTGACTTGGCAGAACTGCCTCCGCGAGAGGTGTGCGGGCTCAGCCCTGGCGGGCGCCGCGCGTGTTGAATCGGCCGACTTGCTCATCCTCGCCCACAGCAGACCAGCGCCCCATTATCGGCACCAGCTGATAGCGGCAAGAACGGCGCGTGCGGCGGGAGGAGCCTGGCGCGCGGCGAGCGGTGCGGGATGTGGGCGGCGGCGCGGCGTGCGACGGGTGGGGTGCAGTCGTGCGCCGTGCTCTTCAAGGGCGCTTGTAGACGACGCCATCCTTCATGACGAGCGTCACGTGCTCGATCGCGGAGATGTCGATCGTGGGGTCACCCGCGACCGCGACGAGATCGGCGAGCATCCCGATGCGTACCCGTCCGAAATCGGCTTCGTGCCGCAGAATCTTGGCGTCCGTCGCCGTGGCGGCGGTGAGTGCCTGCACCGGCGTCATCCCGTCACGGACCATCCACTCGAGCTCGCGGTAATTCGTGCCGTGGGCGAAGACGCCGACATCACTGCCGCAGCCGATGGTGACGCCCGCCTTCATGGCGGTGGTGAAAGCCTGTTTCGCCTGTTCCATCTCCGCAGTCGGCGCGGACTGTCCGTGCACGTACTTTTCGAAGTACTCGGCATACGCCTCGACCGCAGTCAGCGTCGGCAGGTACGCGACGCCCCGCGCGGCCATGAGATGAAAGACTTCGGGCGTGCCGCTGAAGCCATGCTCGATGGTGTCGACGCCCGCCAGCACCGCGCGGCGCATGCCTTCGGCGGTGGTCGCGTGGGCAGCCACCGGGCGGCCGGACGTGTGCGCTGCCTCCACCAGTGCCCGAAGCTCCTCTTCGGTAAACGTCGGCTGCTGGCTGCCGCCCGGCCCCCAGCGATAATCCGCGTACACCTTGATCCAGTCCGCCCCGCGGCCGGCCTGCTCGCGTGCCGCACGGACGACCTCCGCAACGCCGCTTGCCTCCTGCGCTCCCTGCGGCGTGCAACAGACGTCCGGGCGCAGGCTGCGGGGTGCGGGTCCGTACGAGCCCGTCGCAACGATCGCCCTCGTGGCGACGAAGAGTCGCGGCCCCTCGATCAGTCCTTCCTCGATCGCGCGCTTGACCGAGAGATCCGCATAGTCGGCTCCTTCCGTTCCGAGATCGCGCAGCGCAGTGAAGCCCCCGAGCAGCGTGGCGCGCGCCTGCTCGCCCGCACGCAGCGTGCGGTACGGCACCGGCTCCTTCAGCACCTGATCGTCCCAGCGAGTCTCGTTGTAGGGATGAAGTAACAGATGCGAGTGCGCATCGATGAGTCCCGGCAGGAGCGTCGCCCCGGGAAGCTCGATCACCGTGGCGTCGGCCGGAGCAGCCACGCTTGCCGCGGATCCCACCGCAACGATGTGGTTGCCAGCGGTCAGCACGACCCAGCCGGGATGCGGTGGCTCCCCCGCCGTCCACACCTGGGCGGGACGCAGCAGCGTCGTGGCAGGAGCGGCGCCAGTATCGTTGGCACGCGCAGCGGCCGTTCCGCTCGCAAATGCGCAGATGACGGCGGCACTGATCAGGGCGTACGCAAGCACGAGCTTCATTGTCGTTTCCCCGGATGTACTGGTTCTTCTCCCCGGATGAAATCGTCCGCGGGCATCGCGGCGAACGGCGGTTCGCAAAGCGACCTCAGTCGCGGCGGTCGCGCAACCGCCGTCGCTCAGGATCCCATCAATACCGTCGTGTCATAGCTTTCGAATCCCTGGATGGCGCGCGCATACGCGTTGAATACCAGACGCTCCGCGAGTTTGTCGGCGCGCGGCGCCAGCAGCATGCGCAGCACGACGTCATCGGAGGGTCGGGTCGCCTCTTCCGCGAGCAGCTGCTCGATGACGCGCGTCAGCCGGTGATAGAGCTCGTTCACGAAGCGCAGGTGCGCACCGTCGTGAACCTGATCGGCGGGACCGTAAGTCCCGCGGGCTTCCTGGGCAAGCTCGTGCAGGAACAGGTTCAGGAGCCGCGCTTTGTCGACCAGGCGCAGATCCGAGTAGAAATCGATTTCGGAATTGAGATTCATGAAGTGAAATGCCCGTGCAGCCTGTCGTACTAGGCTGGGAAGAAGTCGATGGGTTTGGTAGTCGTGATCGTGTCGACGTCCTTGGGATCGAAGTGGAACAGCCGCACCAGAGCGATGATCTTGCGCTCGAGCTCGGGATCCTTGAGCTCACTCGAGACGACGCGACACATGGTGACTTCGCCCGTCGGCGAGATGGTGAACTCGAGCACCAGCTTACCCTGGAGCTCCGCGTTGTCACGCAGCGCACGCGCGTAGAGGCTGTAGATCCGGCCTTTATTGCGATCGAAGACCGTCTCGATCTCTTCGCGCGAGCGTGCCGGCTTGCCGCCGCCGCCGCTCGCGGCAGGACCGCGGCTGTTGAGCCCGGAATGCATGATGCCCGAGGAAACAGCAGTGGTGTCGTGGCCGGTGAGCGAGCCTGCGCCGCTGCCGAAGCCGCGGCTCGAGTTGGCGGAGGTGATACCGCCGCTGCCGACTCCGACCTTGGAGGTGATCAGCGAGCGCTCGGCGTGCGCATCGGCTCCGACCGAGCCCGACAGGTTCTTCGTCTCGAGCGGCGTCGTGTCCATGATGTCGCGCAGATCGGCCAGCTCGTCCTTGACCTGGTTGAGCTGCTTCTGCGCCTTCTCATGCGCGCGCTGGCGCTCGTCGACCGGCGGCGGCTTGACCATCGCAACCTTCGGCTCGATCTTCGGCTGCTCCTGCGGCTTCGGGGGTGGCGGCGGTGGCGGCGGCTTCGGCGTGTTCTGGATGACGCGCACGAGTCGCTGCGGAACATCCTCGAAGGCGGCGCTTTTCGGCGTCGGCAGCAGCGGGAAGAGAATTCCGAACAGCACGAAGACGATGAGCAATCCCTGCAGGATCTTGCGGAATCGTTGACTCGACTCCGGGTCGCCTTCCCAGGGCAGGTCGAAGTTGCGGTAGTAGGGTGCGAACAACATGGCGGCAATCACACCGGTTTGTACTGTCCAGGTGCGACCGGCTTTTCCTTCTGAATGACAGCGAGCGAGATGCGTCCGTAGTCCGCATCGGTGCAGGTCGCCATCACGCGCTTCAGCACTTCGTAAGGCAGCGACTTATCGGCCATGATGGTGATCTCGCGCTGAGCGATATCGCGCTCGCTGATCTCGCGCCCGACGAGCAGCGGCCGCTTGAGCGCCGTCGCCAACGGCTCCACGGGACCACTGCCGCCACGAATAGCCTCGACGGTCGTGATGAACTCGCCCTGCACGAAGAGATCGGTGCGCGTGATCATCACGACCACGGATTGCTTCGGCGCCGTCTGCGCGATCGACTGCGGGATCTCGATGCCCTTGGCGTTCTGGATCACCTCGACTTCCGTCGAATAGACGAGCAGGAACGCCACCATCACCGAGAGGATGTCGATGAGGGGAATGAGGTTCAGCTGCGCATCCGCACGATTGCGCAGATGGTGTTGCGCCATGCGCAATGCGCGATTGGAGATACTCATGAGCGTGCCCCCCCCGGCGGCGGAACCGCCGGTCGTGTGGCCGGCGCGCTCGGGGCTGGCCCTGAGCCAGGTGGTGCAGCGCCCGGTGCACCGTTCCCCGGCACAGCCGCCGGCGCAGCGCCGGGCGCCCCGGCCGGGGCGCCACCTTCTGCGGTCGGCTCGGTAGCCGGTGCATCGCCGATGGAGATATCCGGGAACAACTCCGCCTGCACCGTGTTCACGCCCTCGCCGGCCTCGAACACCCGCACGCGATCCATGACCTGCACCAGCGTGTCATAGGGGGTATCCGGCTCGAGCAGGATGCTGGCGTCGGTCTTGTCAGGGAATTTGGTCTTGACGAATTTCAGATATTGCGTCAGCCCATCGTAGTCGTAGCCCTGCGCGTTGTTGGGTACCGCGTGCAACGGGCCGGTATTGCGGTCGGCCACCAACAACTGGTCCTTGCGCACCATCACCTCGAGCTGCAAGCCGGGCGGCGGCTCCTTGAACTCGGTCTGCGATGCGGGCAGGTTCAGTTGCAGAATCACGGTGCGGGAGAACACCGCTGTCATCAACAGGAACGTGACGAGCACCGTAAAGATGTCGATCATCGGCACGAGCAACAGCTCCGCCGGCTTGCGCGAGTGCCGTTCCAGCTTGCGATATTGGTAGGAGCGACGCATGCGGAGTCTTCAGTTCCTTGAACGGGGCGCTGAGCTTACTGAAGCTGCTGAGCGGCTCAGGCAGCGGCAGGCGCAGGTGCCGTCTGTCGCTCAGTGATCGCGTTCAGGAACTTGACCGAAGCCATCTCGAGGCTGTCGATGACCTCGGTCGTCTTGGTCTGCAGCCAGGCGTGGATGAACAGCAGCGGCACCGCCGTCATCAGGCCGAAGGCGGTGCAGTTCATCGCCACCGAGATGCTCGCCGAAAGGAGGTTGGCTTTTTCGGCCGGGTTGACGGTCGCCACCGCGGCAAACGCGCGAATGAGGCCCATCACAGTGCCGAGCAGTCCGAGCAGCGTCGCGAGGTTCGCGAACGTAGCCAGGTAGTGCGTGCGCTTCTCGAGCTTCGGCACGACCTCCATGAGGCTCTCCTCCATCGCCTTCTCGATATCGTCGCGGCGACGCGCCGACTGAATGCGCGCGAGGCCGTAGTTGAGAATGTGGCCGATGGCTGAGTCCGACTTCGAGGTCGTCTGCGCCACCTGACGGAAATTGCCCTGCGACAGCAGCGGCACGATCTCGTTCCACAGCCCACGATTGCGCGCGGCCGTATGCGCGAGATAGATGTAGCGTTCGATGGCGATGGCCGCACCGACCACGAACACGAGGGCGATCGGGTACATGAAGTCCCCGCCGCCCTGGAAGAACCGGACGATCAGATTCCAAAGACCCATTTGACACTCCCGCTCAAGAAAACCGACACACAGGGGCAAAGACTAAAGAAAACTGAATGACATATGGCTAAAAAGCTGCGATCTGCCTCTCATCTGCGATGTTGCGGCCGGCATATGTCAGGGTTTGGTCCCCGCGCCGCCGGACGCATCGCCTTTCGAGGCCGCGGCAGGGGGTTTCAGGCCGTTGTAATAACGGTTTTCCCGCTGGAAGACGTCCCGGTCCAGGGGCTGCAACACCTCATCGAGCAGGCTGTTGACGGGCCTCCCCGTCAGATCGCCGAGGTCAGACCTCTTCCACGGCACGATGTAAAGCACCTTGGGTAACTCGCGGTTACCGGTGATCTCGGTCGCATCGAGCTGCAACCGATCCGGTCCCTTGTGGGCCGTAGAGTTCGCGGGCGCCTGTTTCGAGCTCGGGTTACCGGTCTTGTCGCTCGCGGTGTTCGGCCGCCCCGGCGGCGCTTCGCTCACCGACGACGATGTATTCACCCCTGGCTCGAGCTGCTCCGGCGTCGGCATCCCACGCGGAGCGGACGGCGCGGCGGCGGCAGGAGACGCGTTTTCAGGCAACGCGGAAGCTGCGGGCGAAGCGGTCGTCGCAGGCGCGGCGGTCGGCCCGGGCGCGCTCTGTTGTGCAGCGGAGTCGGACGTTCGCAGCGTGCCGGTGAGTGCGGCGATGGCGAGCAGGCAAGCCCACTCGAACCTGCGCAAGGAAGTTGTTGCTCCGTGCATATCAGTCCCCCGAAGCGCTCTGCGAGGGAGCGCGGTCCGACGGTTTACTCTCCTGCGGCGCACCCTGAGAAGGGGCGCCCGGCGGCGCAGCGTTCGGCTGCGGTGCCGCTTCCCCCGGTGCTCCCGGTGCTCCCGGTGCCGCCGAATCGCTCGCGGCAGGGCGCTTGATCCCGAGGCGCTGACGCAACTCCGCGATCCAACCGCTCACGGGCTTCTCTTCGCCCGTGAGCTGCTTGTACTGCTCGAACGCCTTGAGCGCCTGGTTCGGGTCCTCGAGATAGAGGTCCTCCAGCACGCCAAGGTTCCGCCAGGCGGGGGCGTAGCGGGGATCTGCGGCGATAGCCCGCTCGTAGGACGCCGCGGCCTTGGTGAACTCCCCACGCATTCTCTGCGTGGCGCCGAGCTCCGTCCATGCCACCGCATTGCCGCCTTCGCGGGAGACCGCGCTCTTCAGCGTGTCCTCCGCCTGCTCGAGCTGACCGGTCTTGCGCTGGAGAATGGCGACGTTGACGAGTGGCGCGGCGAACTGCGGGTACTGGAGCGCCATCTGCTTGAACCCGAGCTCGGCCTGGCTGTCATTTCCGGAGCGCATGTAACCGACGGCACGATCGAAGTCGGCACGCGCGGCCGGCGAGACCTCGGGTCGAACGCCCGGCGTGCCCAGGCCGTCAGCCGGCGTCAGGCCATCGGTCTCAGTCGGAGCCGTTCCTGGCTTTGCCGCGGCCGGCGCCGACGCAGTCGCGGTGGCAGCCGGAGCCGAAGCGGCCGGCGTGGGCGGTTGAGGCGCCGGCTGCTTGCGCGCAGGCGTCGAGGTGCAGCCTGCAAGCCCGCCGAGCGCCACCAACAGGCAGGCGCGGAGCGCGCTCGAGGCGTTGTACCGCTCACTCGATGCTGGCAACCACATCCTGTGTCAGCTCCGTCTTGCCATAGCGCGCCGGCTTGAGCTCGGCGAGCGCCTCGTAGCTCTTGCGCACCCACTCATCGTAGATGCCGTCCTTCGCACGGGCCGCGTTCAGCTCGTGCACCTTGATTGCCTGCTCCTCGAACGGGAAGACCTGCTCCTCGAGGAGCGAGTTATATTCCTCGAGCGCATCGCCCTTCAGGTTCTTCGGCCGCTCCGACGCCAGCACGTCCTTCGCCAGGGTACGGTACAGCTCGCCCGTCTCATAGGTCGCAGCGGTGGTGACTTCCGCCACCTGATAGTCCGCAGCGCGCTTGTAGCCGTCGATCGCCGTCTCGAGGGCCTTGCGCTTGACAATGAGGCTCTTCTTCAGCGGAGCCGTCAGCCGCACCGCGCGAAAGGCATCGCGCGCCGGCTGCGCGAGAGCGAGCTGAGCCTTCGCTGCCAGGTAATGACTGCGCTCGGTGCGTTGCGGGCCAGCTTCGCTCTCGGCCTGGATGATCTCCGCGTACCAGCGATTGCGCCGCGCAAGGTCGCCGCTCTTCTCGGCGTAGTCGGCCAGCCGCTGGCGCGCTTCCTCGGCATCGCCGACCGGTGTTGGATTGTTGGCGACGAACTTCTCGAGCATGCCGACGGCTTTGGACGAGTTGCCCGCCTTGGCATACAGATCGGCGGATTGCATCAGCGCCTCGCGTTGCACGGCATGGTCTTCCGCGGGATTGGCTGCGATGCGCTCGTATTCCGCCGCTGCCTGATCGGGGTGGTTGGCTGCCGCGTAGGCCACCGCGAGCTTGCGCGTCACTTCGGGCTGCAGCTTGTCCTGCGGAAACTCGCGGCGAAAGCCCTCCAGCACACCGATGGCCCGATCCCACTCCTTGAGGCTAAGCAGCTCGGTGGCGGCATCGTACTGCGCATTGGCGCGGATCTTCGATTGCGGCGCGACCTGTGCCACACGCAGGTAGTCCTCGACCGCGCCCGCCCCGTTGCCGGCCTTCTGCTTCGCCTCGCCCTGCTTGTAAACGCTGGCTGCCAGGCGCTCCGTGAGGTCGGCGCGCAGCTTGTCGTCGTTGCCGGCGAGGTCACGCGCGTGACTGTACGCCGGCTCCGCCTTGTCGTACTCGCCCTGATCGAAATGCGACTGCGCGATGATGGTCCAGGCGATCCGCTGCTTGGCGGCATCGACCGGCGGCTGCCGGGCGAGAATCGATTCCGAGACGCTGATCGCGCGCACTCGATCGCCAGTCGCGAAAATCTCCTCCGCAGCGCGTGTCAGCACTCCGGCGCTGTCGGGATGCTCGGGGAAGGTTTGCGCAAAGCGCACTCCCGCATCGGTGGCGCGGCGATGCCAGGCATCCTTTTCGGCCCCGCTGAGGCCCTCTTCGCCCTTCTGGTAGGAGACCAGCTCCGCATAGGCGGCCGTGGCCGACTTGTCGTTCTTCGGATAGTCGTAGGCGGTGCGTTCGTACTCGGCAGCCGCGTCGGCGTACTGGTGACTCTCGAACAGCGCCTCGGCGAGCAGATAGTTGGTTTGCGCGGAATCGGCGTCACCGGGGAAAGACTTGAGGTAATCGCGATACCAGCGCGCCGCTTCCTGATAGTCGGAGATCCGGCCGGACTTCTGCGCGGAGGCGTGGAAGTAGGTCGCGACATCCTTGAGGTTGGTTTTCAGCTCCTGCACCACGCGTGGGTTGTCCGCTCGGGTGCGCGTCTTCCAATAGGGCGAGTCGAAGTTGTATCGCTCGACGAACTCGTGCTTGCCATCGAGCACCAGCTGACTGAACCCGCCCTTGCCGTAAGCCTCGATGGCGGCCATGTCGAGATTAGGCGCCTGATCGCTGTAGGGGTCGCGGGCCACGTAAGCGCGGTAAACGCCGGCTGCATCCTGGTAGCGCTGCTTGTCGACGTACAGGTCGCCGAGACGGGCATACAGCAGCCAGTCGTACGGGCGCGGACCCCGCTCACTCACGAAATGCTCGAGCGTGCCGACCCCGTCGTTGTAGGAGAAGGTGATGCTCATGACGCGCAGCGTGTCCTCGACCAGCTCCCGATCGGGTCGCCGTAAGGTCTCGAGGCGTACTGCCTTACCCGGGCGAGTCCCGAGCACCCTGTCGAGGACGCCGCCGAATGACGGCAGGCTCTCGAGCGTCAGCGACTGCTTGAAGAGCGACCAGCCGCGCTTGTAGAGGCTCTGCTGGTAGAAGGCCGAGGAGCTGCCGCTCGCGATCACGGCCGCGTAGGCGCGCTCGGCGTCGTTGTAGCGCTTGGCCGAGAACAACAGCTCACCGCGCCGGAACTGCACCTCATCGAGCTGCGGCGTTTTTGGATAGGCCTGCACGATGCGATCGAGTGTGCTGAGCGCTGCGTCCGGCTGTCCGGTGGTCTCGTAGGCGCGCGCCAGCTGGTAGAGCACCTGATCGTTGCGCGCATAGTCCGGGTAGGCCTTGAGGAGCGTCGTGTAGAGGTGGATCGCCTCGGCACCCTGCAGGTCGACCGCGGTGACCTCTTTCTCGAGCCGCTCCATCTCGCCGGCGTCGAGATTCAGATCGCCGAGGCGGCGCAGCGCCTCGGCGCGCAGCTTCGGATCCGTGTTCTGCAGCTCGAGGAAGCGACGATAGTTCTCCATCGCCCTCGGTGCGTTGGCACTCGCCTCGGTGTCCTTGCGCACATCGACATGGCCGGCGGTGAGATCACCGATGGTGCGCTCATTGCCGGGCGTCGCCTGCGCGAGCGTGACGGCCGGCAGCGCGAGGAGCGCCACCATCGCGGCCCCGGCACGCACCGATGCCAGCGCGCGCAGCGCGGCCGCCAATACCCGCGGTCTCATTTGCGCGGCTCCGGTGTCGGCGCCGGCGGCGCGGTCTGCGGTCGCGACTGATCGGGCGGCGTCGCCTGATCCAGCGGGGGCGACTGATCCGACGGCGGCGCCTCATCCGCTGGAGGTGTCTGATCGGAAGGCTTCGCCTCACCCGAAGGTGCTGGCTGTTCCAGGGGCGCCACCTCGACGCCCGGCGGCAGGGGCTCATCCGGCGCCTTCGGCTTACGGGCCCTGCCCGAGGTAGCCGCCTCGTTTGCGGCCCGGTCGTACATCGTGGCGAGCGCGAAGCGCGCCTGCACCTGGTAGGTCGCCAGGCGCGTCTTCTGCTCCTCGAGCTCGTGCACGGCGATCTGCGCAAGGTACGTGCCCTGCTTCTCCTCCGCGGAGGCGAGGCGCGTCTGCAATGCGTCGATGCGCCGGCGCAGCTGCGCTACCCGTGCGGCGAACTCACCGGTATTCATCGGCATGTCGTGCCGCGCCCGCTCGACGCGGATCCAGCGGCTTTGCGCCCCGTTCAAGGCAGCAGCGAGATCCTTGAGGCCGCGCTGCGCCTGCCAGAGCCGAGCGGCGTACGCTTCGTTCAGCCGGTAGTAGAGCACACCCTTCACCAACGCCAGGCGCGCGCGGATCTCGGCATTTTCCGGGGTATCGGGTGCTGCGGCGATCGCTGCCTCGAGCCGCTGGATGCGTGCCCATTGCGAGCGCTCGGCATCGCTGCCGAGAGCCCCGACGTCGTGACGCGACTCGATGTCGCGCAATTGGCCCTCGAGCGCCGCATTACGCTGGCGAAGCTTGCCGACTGCATCCGAGGCGAGCAGCGCGTCCGCGCGCGGCAGCCGCTCGGCATAGGCGCGCTCACGGGTGCCGATCATGTCCTCGAAGGCGTCCATGCTCTCGTCCCAGTGCTCGAGCGTGCCGCCCATGTAGAGGAGATCACGGTAGTTCTTCAACCCCTCCTGGAAGTCGTGTCCGGCCAGCACGGCGTACAGGTAGGGCGATTCCGGTGCGTCCGGCAGGGTCCTCAGATCCCTGAACCAGCCGTGCAGCGCGCGCTCGTCACCGGCTGGCTGCTGGTCTTTGGCGAGGAGCGCCCGCAGCATCTCGCCGGAGCTGATGCGCGCGATCGCCGCATCGAGCCGCCCGTTCTCCACCGCGAAGGAGCTGATGGCACTCTCGTAATACTCGGCTGACTGGGCGTTGGCGTTGAGCTTGCTGAACGCGTAGGGCACGGCGAGATAGGATTCCTGTACGGCGGCATCGAGCACGTTGCGGCGCCGCAGCTCCATCCACGGCGTGAGCGCATCCTGATAGAGGCCGAGAGAGGCGTCCGCCCAGCCGGTGCCGAGCAACGCCTTGTTGGAGTACGGACCGTTGAGCCGCACGCGCGCGAGCGCCGGGCGCGCCCTTTCCGGCTGATTAGCCTGCAGGTAGGCGAAGCCGAGCGCCAGGTTGGCCCGGTCCCTGAGCGATGCGAGCTCGGCGCTCGGCGCGAGCATGGTACCGACGCCGGTGAGGAAGGGATCGGCATCGTTGAGGCGATTCTCACGCACCAGCGCCACGCCGAGATTGAAGCGCGCGTACGCCGACCACACCGGGCCGCCTCGCCAGCCGGCAAGCAGCCGGACCGCCTCGTCGAAGTGCCCCTCGTACATGAGCACGTTGGCGAACAGCAGCTCCTTCTGCGCTTCGAGATCCGGCGACATGCGGCCATTGATACGCCGCAAGGCTGCGTCGGCCTTCTCGAGGTAGCCGCGCGCGTACCAGACCTGCGCGAGGCGGAACCAGGCGACGTTCCGTACGCCGGTCGGCACGTCGTCCGTCAGCAGACGCTGGAAGATCTCGCCAGCCTCGTTGTGCATCCCGAGCTGCAGATACAGGCCGCCGGCGAGTAGTTGCGCATCCTCGTCGTGGTGCGGCATGCGCTTCCAGTGGTCGTAGGCCAGAAGCCTTGTCAGCGTCTCGAGGTCCTTGTCCTGATAGAAATAGAACAGCACGTCGCCGTAGTGCAGGTCGTGGATCCGGACTTCGGGAAGTTTCTCCGGATCGTGGCGGCGCGACTCGGCCGTACCGCTGATAAATGCGGCAAGGACGACAGCGGCAAGCAGCACGCGCATGGAGAGCCGGGGCATCGCGGCTTATTCCCAGTCCTTGATTTCGAACTCCGGCTGCAGCTTTCTCTGTCGGTCATCGATCTTCAGCTCGAGATACTTCGCACCGACGCCCTTGTCGAAGCGCAACGAGGCACCGCGCTGATAGTCGCGGTCGTTCGGTCCCTTGCCGCTGAAGAATGCCACCAGCTCGTGCGGGCCGACCTTGAGGTTACCGAGATACAGCCGCTGCACGCCGCCCTTGAGGAGCGCCTCGACCTCGCGCGGCGTATAGAGATAGTTGATGACCTCTTTCTTGTCGATCTTCAGTTGCACCGAGTCGAGCGCGAAGAAATCACCGACGTCCAGCGACAGGAACACTGCGACTTGAGTGTTGGCGGGAAACAGCAGCTCCTCCTCGAGTATGAAGAGATCGCGGTTGAGATCGACCACGTCCTTCTTCAGACCCTGGATCTCCTGGTCGAGGCCGGTCGAGCCGGGTTGCGCAGCGCTTTCTCCCCCGGCCGCACCGGGACCCGGCGCGGGCGCGGTTTCTCCGCCCGCCGCTGCAGGCACATGGCCGCCCGTCGTCCCGGGTGCCGAGGTGGTCGCGGGCGCCGGGATAGTGGCGGGCACCGAGGTAGTCGCCGGGCCGGCTGCCGCGCCCGGCGGTGCAGCGTGCGTCAGCGAGCCCACGGCCAGCCAGAGTGCAGCGGCCAGCGCGCCGGCGCAGCGCGCGCTGCCACGTGTCACGGTGCCAGCCGTAGGTGGCGGCCCGCAGGGCGCCTCATCGAAAACCATCTGGGACATGTTGCTTCCGATCATTCGTTCAGCAGAGCCCGCAGCTCCTGCAGGTAGAGCCCATTGCTCGCAGTGCTGTAATCGCGCAGGACATGGCGCACCGTGCCGTTGCGATCGATCAGTACTGTCATCGGCAGATTGTCGACCTGGTAGCTGCGACTCACCGACTTCTCCGGATCGAGCAGCAGCGTGAAGTCGACATCCGCCGACTTCGCGAAGCTCAGCGCCTTCGCCGCGTCGTCATCGACGCCAACGCCGTAGATCTTCAGTCCCGCCGACCGATACGTCGCAAAACTGCGGCTGAGTGCCGTCAACTGCGTACGACAGCCACTGCAGCGGCTGCTCCAGAAGCTCAGCACGACCACTTCGCCGCGGTGCTCGGAGAGACGCACGTTCCCGCCGCGCGCTGCGTGCAGCGCGAAATCCGGCGCTGCAGCACCGATCAGGGCGTAAGGCGGTGGGGCCGCATCGCTCTGCGGCGGCACTGCCAGCGCGAGCCAGAGGCCGCAGAGCGCGAGTGCCGTGCGTTCGAGCCGCCCGCGCACCGCGGCACCCGAGCCACCGCAGCGACCGCCCATGCTACGACGCTCTGACCGGTCAGGCCGCGGAGGGCCGTTCGGCCGTTGCCAGCTCAATAATGATCCTTCGCCTGCGGGGCGGTCTGCGGCAAGCGCCAAAGTAAGCAAAATTGCACGGCGTCCGCGAGGCTGTCAACGCAATGCGACGTGAACCGGCGTGCGCCGGCGTCGTGGGGTCCGGCTGCGGGCAGCGTCGGCGGGGGGCGACAGGGCCCGGACGCCCGAACGTGCCCGGCCGCGCGAGGGTGCCGCAAGCGTCGCGGCACCTCCGGACGCGAGCATCACACGATCGGCGCGAAGGTCGTAAGCGCATCCATCTGGGCGGCGCTGCCGAGACTCATCGCCGCCTGATTGAAGATGCTCGAATACTGGTTGACGGTGCCGAGCAGGCCCATGTAGTTGAGGATCACCACCTGCACCAGCGTCGTCACGGCGTTACCGACGATGCTCGAGCTGGTCACGACGCTCCCGGAGGCGCTGAAATAGCCGATCTGCTGGCCGGCCGTGCCGTTGAGCAGCGGAGGCCGCCCCTTGGGGCTGTATACGAGGAAGAACGTCGAGGCGACACTGGAGTTGTCGCCCTGCCATCCGAGCTTGTCGCGCCCGGCCGTGCTCGTATCCACCATGCCGTTGGAGTTGAGCGAGCCGTCGCTGATCACGTAAATCATCACCGGCTTGCCGACGCGAGCCGCGTACTCGAGCACCGCACCGATCATCTGCCCGGCCTTGAAGTTTTTTGTCTCGCCGGTGGCGCGCGTGCCGTCATGATAGTCATAGCCGCCGAGCGTGATGGTGCCAGCGCCAGCGAAGCCGTTGACTACCAGCTTCATTACGGTCGCCGTCGCAGCGGTGTCGGAGTCAGAGAAGGCGCTCAGCGGAAAGATCGCGGGCTTGGCGCCGCCGATGATGTTGGTGTCCTGAGTCGGGTCAAGCGCCGCAGGGTTCCCGAACACGTCAGCGGTATTCACCGCCTTGACGTACGCGCAGCGCACCTGATTTTTGACGCTGGCGTCACCGGTCGGATCCGATGCCGGGTAGATCGATACACCCGGAGTCGAGCCATTCGGAAGGCTGAGCGCGCCTGTGAATACCGATGGATCCCCGCCTCCGCCAGGTTGCGGCGTCGTTCCGGTGCTGATTCGGGCCTGAGATTCGAGCGTTGCCACTGACAGCGGATCCTGCTGACCACCCGGTGGGATCGGCACGAGTGCCGTCGCATCCGAGGGCTGAGAGATCGTGGTTGGCTGCAGCGCCGGGTTGATGAGCACCATCGGCGCCATCGAGTTGCCCCCTGAGACGCTCGATACCGTGCCGCAGAGGGTCATCAGCTGCCCCTTCGCGCCCGCCATGGCGATGCCGTACATGGGGTTGTGCGGGTTCGACTGGGTGTCGTTCTGCGACGTGGCGCAGAGCACCGCGCCACTCGTGCCGGCGGCGGTCGAGGCCGCGGCGATGCTCATGATGCCGCGCTTGATGGCGCCGTCCGCATGCCACAGCAGTCCCAGGGAAGGATCGATGTTGGCGCTCGAGCTCGGCACCATGTTGCCCGGCACACCGAGCAGTTCGTAGCCGGCTGTCGTGAGGAAGTTGCGCTGGCCCCCCTGCTGGCCGACCAGGACCTCGGAGCCGACGAGATTGGCGCCGCCGGCGAGATCGAAGCAGATGAACGGGACGCCGCCGCCGGCACTGGGCACATTGCACTGTGTGCCGCCGAGCAGAGCCTGGATGTCCTGCGATACCGCCGCACCGGCCCGTCGCGCCTTGAGCAGCGCACCGAGCCACGCCGGGCCGATCACCATGGCCGATCCGCTCATCAGGCCGGCGGCAAAGAAGTCGCGGCGCGTCACGGGCCGCGGATGATTCTCGTGCAGCAACGGCTCACCATGCAGATGTGCACGGGGGGGCCTCTTGCGGATCAGCATTGGTATGTCTCCGGGCTCTCGGGGAACATTGCGCTATCGTTGCGAAGTCACTGCAGGGTCACCGCGGCACTACCCAGCACGGCCGTGCAGGCTGCGGTGGTCGCCTGCCCCACCGTGGCATTGGGATTGAGTGGCTGTGTAGGCGCCTGCGACTGCCCACTGAATATGCGCGAGATCAGCGCATCGACCTCGTTGCTCACCGCGCCGGCAGCCTGCGGATTCACGTTGGCGCCGATGGCGTTGCCTACCAGAGCGTTGATGACGGCGGTGCGGTTCGCGCTGCCGCTGGCTCCGAAGAACGATGACCCCGCGTTGCCCAGGCTTCCGTCGAGCGCGCCGCCAAAGAACGTATGGGTGAGGGATGCGCTGGCCAGCATCTGGCCGCAGTACGCATTCGCGAGCTGCGAGATCGCCGTCTGCTGCGAGGGCACGAACGCCGAGATCAGCGGGCCCGCCGGCATCGATTGCTGCGAGCTGTTGTAGAGAGCTGACACCACGGAGTTGGTGACCGGCACGCCGGTGATGTGGGCGAACGAGTTGTTGGCACGCTCGAAGGTCGCGATCCCGAAATCCGGCTGCGGTGCGTTGTCGGGTGCCGGCGGCGTCACCGGGACCGGCGGATCGACATAGGCGTGCACGTGCGAGCCGAGCTGGTCGAAGGAGAGGAAGAACAGGTCCTGGCTCGGCCCGAGAGTCACCGGAATCACGGTGCCGATACTCGAGAGGAGCTGACCGTTGGCTGCCGTGTAGCTCGACCCGCCGAGCGTGGCCGACACCGAAGTAAACGACTGGCCGGCCGGAGCCAGGGCGCCGTTGACGCCGAGGCGAATGCCGCTCAACTGCAGCCCCGCGGGCACGCTCGCGCTGGCGTCGAGGCTGATGAACTTCGGCTGAGCGAACAGGTAACTGTAGTTATCGTACTGGCTCGCGGTGAAGAGCAGGTACGACTGCGGCATGCCGGTGAGCTGGCTGACGCCGAACAGCAGGTAGTACTTCTGGCCCACGCCGGCTGCGAAGTTCTGCTGGATCTGCGCCGGAGTGAGCGCGCGATTGTGGATGGCGAGGAATTTGATCACGCCCTGCCACTGCCGTTGACCGGTCACCTCGTTGCCAGCCACGAGCGCGAATGTGCTGTCCCAGTTGGCCAGCGAGCCGCCCTTGGCCGGATCGGCATCGCCGGTCCACACGCCGTTGACGTAGATTTTCTGACCGTTCACGGGATCATAGGTGAGCACCACGTGTTGCAGCGCCGCCTGTGCGGCACCGGTTGCAGTGGTGGTCGTGACTGCCGGCATCCCGTTGGTGTCGGTGGCGCTCGAGCGCGTCATCGCCGTGTACTGCATGGCAGCCTGGCCGAGCGTCGCATCCCGCGTGGTGTTGCTGCCGGAGTAGCTGGCAATGTACGCGCCGGACTGCGTCACGTTGGCCGGCGCAACCCAGGCCTCGAAGGTGTATTCGCCCGTGCCCTGGATCATCGAGGCGAGCTTGGCGCTGGCGCTGGTCGAAGCCTGCGCCTTGCCGCCCTGGCCGATGTCGATGCCCCAGCCACCGACCCAGGTGACGTTGCCGGAGAGCTCGAGGTCCGCTTCAGGGGTCACCCCGCTCGTGTCGTAGGCGGTGCTGCCCTGTCCGGTCTCGAACATGTACATCGCGATGACGTTGGCGTCATAGCGGCTGCCGCCTGCGGCGATTGTGCCTTGCGTGAGCGTCACCGCGTTCGAGACGATCAGGGAAGGATCGATCGGCGTTACCGGAATGCCGTTGGCGAACGCGGTGAGTTGCGTGAGCATCGCTGCGGCGCTCCCCGGACAGTCGGGGGCGCCGTTGGACGAGGGCGTCACCCAGCAGTGATGCATGTCGTCGGCGAGGCGCTGGTAGAAGCGCGAAAGGTTGGGCGTCTGGAGATTGATCTTCGGTTGCGCCGCAACGTAGGCCTCGGCGACATTTGAGCTCGCGAAGTACGGCTGCTGTGGCGTCGCCGAGCTCTCCGAGTGGCAGCCCGAGCAAAAGCTCGTCAGCAGCGGATAGATCGAGCTCTGAAAGCTCGGGGTGCCCGAGGTGGCAGTGGCGGGGAATTGCTTGCCGCCGCCCGCCGCCTGTATGGGCGGTGCCTGCAGCTTGATGCTGCTGGTGCTCGATGAGCCCGAGCCGATCCAGTTCTGGATCCACACCAGCATCGTGGCGGCGCACGCTGACGGGTCTGCGACCCAGCAGTTGTGGCCGCTGCCGACTTTCAGCACCAGCGTCGACTGCGACGGATTGGTCAGGTTCACCAGCGGCAGCGCCGCCTGGTAGGCAAGATTGACGTTGTCCGAGCGCGCGAACTGCGGCGACTGTCCGCCGGCGTGATGGCAACCGCCGCAGCGATTGGACGGAGTGATGTTCTGCCAGAGGTTGATCTGGAAGGCGAGAACGTCGGCGTCCTGCGCCGCTGGCCCGGTATACGCTTGCGCCGTGCCGTCGAGTCCGGTCGGCTGATTCACTGTGACGGACGGTCCGCCACCGCCGCCGCAGGCCGCGAGAGTGGTGAGCAGCGCGATCGAGGCGCCGTGGCGCAGTGCGCGTGCCGCGCGCCGCGACCAGGAGCGTGACCCGGCAAAACTTACGATCGGTCTGGCATTCATGACGGCGCTCCCTCAACTGCCCGGGCAGTAGGCCGCGGTCTGCTGGAAGACCTGCTTGAGCTTGTAGCCGCCATTGGTGAAGCTCTGCGTCAGCCAGCTGACCTGCTGCTGGTCGGTGGCGCTCGCCGGCGCACGAAAGCACACAGCCTGAAACACCTTGGTGACCTGGCATTGCGCGAAGGCCGCGGCCGACTCGAGCTCCGTGCCTAGCGATTTGGCGCCGCTGCCGCTGCCGGGTAGCGAGGGGCTCCAACCGAGCGAGGCATTGACACCCCCGCGCCAGCGGTTCGACCAGCTGTCGTCCGGCGTGATGAAGCCGTACGGGAAGTTGGTCGCGTTGATCAGATATTTCGGCTGCACCTGGCCCTGCGTGTACTGCATGGTGCCGGTGTTCATGACGGCACCGAGCGTGCCGTTGAAGTTGTAATACGCGAACGCCTGTGCCATGGGATCCATGCCGCTATGACAGCCGACACAGGTCTGCAGATACACCCGACTGTCGCCGCCGGGCGAGCGCGCCACGTCCTGCCGGATGCGATCGGTCGGACGCGTGGTGTCCATGAGCGTCGGCATGTCGTTGCAGAAGTGGTTGATCATCGTGAAGCGGAACATCGCGCGATTGGTCCCGTTGATGAAGAAGGCGGCCTCCGCGGCATAGGTGGTGAGCAGCCCCGCGGTAGCAGCGCTCGGGGTGCCGTAGGTGGTCGACTGCATCGTCTGCTTGAGCGCGGTACTCAGATCGACGCCCTGCGCTTCCGCATTGGCGTAGTGCGCGTTACTCGAATTCGACGGCGCGGGCGAGACCCCGGACACCGTATAAAGAATGTCGGCCGAGAGCGCGGTGTTGAACGGCACGTTATCGCGCACCATGCCGATCACGGTGGCGGCGTAGTCGTTGAACGGCGCGAACACCGTCTGATCGCGGTTGGTCCACGGGATCACCCAGTTCTTCAGGGTGACGTTGTAGAAATCCGCTGCGTTGGTGGCGATCTGCGCGGCGTTGACCAGCCCGGCATTCGGCGCCGAGCCTGGAGCGTTCGGCGCGCATCCCCCGGCACCGCAGCTCGCGATGATGGCGTTGGCCATTTGCGTGAGCACCGCCGCTGGCGGCGGCTCACCGGCGATGCGCTCGTAGATGCGCTTCGCCTGCTCGTAGGCACCCGCGGATGCCGGCGGCGCGGCGAGCTGCGCCAGAAGCGCCAACGCGCCCGCCAACAGCAGCCGCGGTGTGCGGCGTAGGGCGACCTGTGTCGTGTTGGTTATGACATTCATCGCGCTCGTCAACTCCCTGCACGTCCGATGCGCGCACCGGACTATACGGTTGGCTCACCCCACCCCGAATGTCTCAACCGGATGACGTCGCGTGGCGACGACAGTTTGAAGGCTGGTCGTGCCGCGCTGCTCAATGCGCGGCAAACTGCGATCCCCGTCACGGCGTAGGCGCAAGCGAACGTCTACCTAGTGCAGCGGGACCGCCCAATGGGTCGGCGCTAATGAGAACCGCGCGGCGATGGTAAATGCCGTGACCGAGTCGGCGATATCACGATTAGTCGAGTGTGCGGCGGAATTACGTTACATTCTCTCTGGGCGCGGACACGGAGCGTGCGGGAGGGCGCATATGAGCGGACAGCGCGACCGGCTTGGGCTGGAACGGTGGACGCGCGGCACGGAGTTGCCGCGCTGGCGCTCGCTGCTGTGCGCTGCTGCGCTGGCGCTCGCGGCCTGCAACGGCGGCGGCAGCGTGAACATCGCCAACAGCCAGTCTATCGATGGAGCCACCGTCGATTACCCGATCTTCTACGTCAAGCGCTCGGTGCCCACCAATACCGACGGTACGCTGATGCAGGACGACCTGCGCATCATGAGCAACGCCCTGCCTTCGGCCGATCTCTACATGCGCTCGAGTGCCTCGCCGAGCGGCACGGAAACCAACATCACGGCGCGCATCACCTCCGGCGCGGCGGCTGCCGGCCAGTACTGGGACGTGAAGGATGTCGACACCTCCGCCGACGGCACGCTGGTGATCTTCGCCATGCGCGGGCCACTCAAGCCCAAGCAGGATCTCACCAAGGCCCCGGGCTGGCGCATCTACCAGTACACCATCTCGAGCAATACGCTCGCTGCCGTCATCAATGCGGGCGATGACCCCGACCCGGTCACGGTCAACGACGTCTCGCCCCACTACCTGCCCGACGGGCGCATCGTCTTCTCCACCACCCGGCAGGACCAGGCCCAGGGCGTGTTGCTCGATCAGGGCGACCCGCAGTTCCCGGAGCTCGATGAGGACCGCGCCGAGCAGACCTTCGTGCTCGAGGTCATGAACCCCGACGGCACCGGCATGCACCAGATCAGCTTCAATCAGAGCCACGACCGCGACGCGACCGTGCTCGCGAACGGCCGGGTGCTGTGGAGCCGCTGGGACAACATGCCGGCGGTGGGGCGCGACCAGATGTCGCTCTATTCGGCCAACCCCGACGGCACGGATCTCGAGCTCTACTACGGCGCCAACAGCCACGACACCGGCACCAACAACAGCGTCATCGAGTTCGTGCATCCGCACCAGATGCAGAACGGCGACATCCTCGCGATAGTGCGCCAGTTCACTGACGTGGACGACGGCGGCAACCTGGTGATCATCGACGGCGCTCACTTCGTCGAGGACACCCAGCCGCTGCTGGCTTACGCGACCCTGACCGGCCCGGCGCAGAACCCCGCCACCCCCAACGACGTGGTGACCCTTCCCGGCCCATCGCCCGGCGGACGCTTCAACTCGGCCTACCCTCTACAGGATGGCACCGGGCGTATCCTCGTGACCTGGAGCGAGTGCCGGCTGCTCGATACCATGCAGACACCGCCGACGATCGTGCCGTGCACCACCACGGCGCTCGCGGCGCCCAACGCACAGAGCGCACTGCCGCTCTACAGCGTCTTCATGTTCGATCCTTCGCAGAACACCTTCCAGCCGGTGATGCAGCCCGTCGAGGGCGTGATGGTGACCGACATCGCCGTGGCACAGCCGCGGCCGCTGCCGAACATCATTCCCGACCAGAGCACCTCCGGGACGCTCAACCAGAACTGGGTGAATGCCAGCGTCGGCGCCATAGATATAAGGAGTGTCTACGACTTCGACGGCATCGACACCGCCAAACCCAATATCGCCACCCTGGCCAACCCCGCGGTGACTCCGGCGAGCTCCCGTCCGGCGCGCTTCGTGCGCCTGGAGAAGGCAGTGTCGATCCCTCCGACCTCGGTCCTCAACCTGGCGCAGGCGGCATTCGGCGCGAGCAATTACATGATCGAGATCCTCGGTTATGCGCCCATCGAGCCGGACGGCTCGGTGCAGATCCAGGTGCCCGCGCAAGTGGCCTTCCGCATCAGCGTGCTCGACGCCAACGCGCGGCGCATCACGCCGGTGCAGGGCGTATGGCTGCAGGTGCAGCCCGGCGAGCAGGTCTCCTGCAACGGCTGCCACCTGCCGCAGGCCGGGGCACAGCATCCGCTCTCGCACGGGCGAGCGGGCCTGTTCCACTCGGCGTGGGCCGGTGCGAGCGCAGCCGGTGTGCCTTTCCCCAACACCATCCCCGCGCCCATTACCACCGCGAGCGGCACGCTCGAGCCGTTCATTCCGCAAAGCGTGGGGCAGACGATGGCGGAGGCGCGCATGGCCTGGAGCTGCGCGAACGACGTGCCGCCGTGCGCGCAGATGCTGCCGAGCGTCAATGTGATCTACACCGACGTCTGGACCAACCCGGCGGTGGCCACCCAGAATCCCTCGATCTTCTATCGCTACGACGACGCGACGCAGTTCTTCACGCCGTTTCCGACCACGGCGCTGTGCATCACGCAATGGGCTGCCAACTGTCGCATCCAGATCAACTACCCGAACCACATCCAGCCGTTGTGGGACGCGGCGCGTCCCAATCCGGCGGTCGCGGGCGTGAACCATACCTGCACGCAGGGCGGCTGCCACAGCCCGGTGAATGCGGCGGGTGCTGCGCAGACGCCGGCGGGCAATCTCGATCTGACCAATTCGGCTTCGGTAAACGTGCCGCAGCAGTTCACCTCGTATCAACAGCTGCTGTTCCCTCACAACGCAGTTATCATGGGCACCCAGCAGACATTCGGTCCGTACCTGAATGCGGGTAGCGCGAATGGTGGGCTGTCGGCCCTGTTCCTGAACCGCTTCGCAACGGGTTCCGGAAGCACGCACGCAGGTTACATGACCCCGGCGGAGCTTCGCTTGTTGTCGGAGTGGCTGGATATTGGCGCACAGTATTTCAACAACCCCTTTGATCCCACCGCACCGCTCAATTGAGCGAAGAGCGGAGTCGCGGCGCCGCGCGCGGCAGTGCGCGCTCGCCGGACTGCTGCTGCTTGCCGCCCTGCTCGCTCCCGCGGTGAGCGGCGCGCGTGAATATCTGCAGCTCTTCGTCACCGCGCCCTACCTCGAGCTGCATACCGGCCCGGGGCGCGGCTACCCGGTGTTCAGCGTGGTACCGCGGGATGGCAGTGTCGACGTGCTCTTCCGGCGCACCGACTGGTTCAAGGTGCGCACCGAGCGCGGCGTCGAAGGTTGGGCCAGCCAGGGCGACATGGAGAGGACGGTACTGGCCGACGGCACGCCGTTTCGTTACCCGCGTGGGGACCTCGCCGGGTTCACCTCGCACCGCTTCGAGCTCGGCGTGTTCGCCGGCGCCTGGGGCGGCGCCAATTACATCTCGGGCTACTGGTCGGTGTCCTTCAACCCGCAGCTCGCGCTCGAAGTCGCCGGCGGACAGTTCCTCGGCCGCTACTCCAATGGCTACACCGGCGATATCGGCTTCGCGCACGTGATACTGCCGGAGTCGCGCTGGTCGCCATTCCTCACGATCGGCGGCGGCGAGGTGCACACCGAGCCGAAGGCCACTCTGGTGCAACCGGCCGACCGCACCGAGCCGTCCGCGTACGTCGGCGGCGGTGTACGCTTCTACCTGACGCGGCGCTTCTTCCTGCGCGCCGAATTCAAGGCCCACTGGATCTTCACTTCGCGCAACCAGAACGAGGAAGCTGACGAATGGAAAGCGGGATTCGCGTTCTTCTTCTGACCGCGGGCCTGGCGGCGCTGTCGACGCTCTCCGGTTGCGCTACGGTGCGAAGCTGGTTTCATCACCGCCCGGCGAGCACCGATGCGGCGAACCAGCCGGCGCCGGACGAGAGCGAGCAGCCGAGCGTCATCGAGCCGCAGGTGGCGCGACGCACCGTCAAGGTGGCGAAGATCCGCAGCTCCAATATCGAGCTCGGGGCCGAGTACGGGGCACTCTCGATCGAGGATTTCGGTACCCATCCGGTCTACGGGTTCACCGCCGCCTATCACATAACCGAGGACTTCTTCTTTCAGGGCGAATGGGGACGCGCCACCGCCGGACGCACCAGCTACGAGGTGCTGAGCGGGAACGTCGCGCTGCTTACGCAAGCTGAGAGGCGCTTCACGTATTACGACCTCTCGCTGGGCTACAACTTCCTGCCTGGCGAGGCCTTTATCGGTCGCGGCGTCGCCATGACGAGCGCTTTCTATCTCCTCGGCGGCATCGGCGGCACCGATTTCGGCGGGGACACGAAGTTCACGGTGAACTTCGGTGCCGGGTACCGCGTGGTGCCGAGGGACTGGCTGGCTGTGCACGTCACGGTGCAGGACCACATCTTCCAGTCGGACGTCATCGGCATCACCAAGCTCACCAACAACCTCGAGGCGCGCATCGGTACGACCGTATTCTTCTAGTGAGGGATGCATCATGAGGAACCGTATCGTAGCGATCGCCGCAGCACTCGCGGTGGCACTGCCGGCGCTCGCGATCCCCGGCGGCTCGCCGGCCCCGGCGTTCACCCTGGGTTCGAGCAGCGGCAGCGCGGTGAGCCTGGCGCAGTACAAGGGCCAGGTGGTAATGATCAATTTCTGGGCAAGCTGGTGCGGCCCCTGCCGCCAGGAGATGCCGCTGCTCGAGAGCATCTACAAGAAGTACAACAAGATGGGCTTCACCCTGATCGGGGTGAACGTGGAGCCGGACTCGCAGGCGGCCAACGAGTGGCTGAAGCAGACGCCGGTAAGCTTCCCGATCCTCTACGATAAGGACAGCCAGGTGAGTAAGCTCTACGACGTGGCGGGAATGCCGAGCACGGTGCTCATCGACCGTAGCGGCAAGCTGCGCATGCTGCATCGGGGCTACAAGGCCGGCGACGAGAACGAGTATCTCGACAGCATCCGCGCTCTGATCCGCGAGTAAACGCGGTGGGGCGCGCCCCAGAGGGGAGGTAAGGCATGGAAGTGAGGGTGAGCATCACGCGGGCAGCGCTGGCGCTGCTGCTCCTCGCAACGCTCGGCGGCTGCGCGGCGCCGACTCCCTGGGTCAAGCCCTACGAGCGCGAGCATTTCGCCGACCCCATCATGTCCTTCAACCGCGATCCGGTCTCGAGCAGCTACTTCGAGCACGCACTCGAGACACGCGAGGGTGCGCGCGGGGCCACCGGCGCCGTCGGCGGTGGCTGCGGATGCAATTGAGCGTGGCCGCGCACGCAGCGCGTCCCGACTCCGAGCGGATCCTGAGTCCGTTCGCGCGCACGCTGGTCGCGCTCGCGGTAGTCGTAGCCCCGGCGCTCGGCGGCGTGCTGCCGGAGGATCGCGCCGATGTCCTCTGGCACGTCTACAACGGCGGTGACATCACCGTTCAGGGACCGGAGGTGCTGATCCGCAAGAAGGTCGGCGACAGCCTCTCGCTCTCGGCCGGCTACTACGAGGACATGATCTCGAGCGCCTCCATCGACGTGAAGCTCTCGGGCAGTCCCTACCGCGAGACGCGCCGCCAGGAGAACTACGGAATCGACTACCTGCACGGCAAGACTACCTACAGTGCGGGCTACATCCATAGCCGCGAGCCCGACTACATCGCCGATACCACCTATTACGCGGTGAGCCAGGACATGTTCGGCGACCTCACCACGCTCACGCTCGGCTACCGGCGCGGCTGGGACCAGATCTACCGCGACATCTGCGCGCTCAAGCACGCCGAGGGCACCTACTGCCCCGAGATCGTCAACGATCCGACCTTCTTCGAGCGCGCCAATCACCGCGGTTACTCGCTCTCGCTCAGTCAGATCCTCACCCGCAACCTGATCGCGAACTTCAACTACGAGTTGCTCACCGACCAGGGCTATCTGGCCAACCCCTACCGCGAGATCCGCTACCTCTCCGCGGGGGGCCTTGGCTTCACACTCGCCCCGCAGGTGTACCCCGACACCCGTACCAGCAGCGCCGCCTCGATACAGCTCAAATACTTCCTCCCCTGGCGCGCGGCCTTCAGCGCGCAGTATCGTTACTTCCGCGATACCTGGGCGATCGTCGCCAACACCTTCGAGCTGGGCTACACCCAGCCGTGGCAGCAGTGGACATTCGACGGGAGCCTGCGTTTCTACGAGCAGACGCACGCCGACTTCTACAGCGACCTGTTCCCGCGCGCCGACTACCAGAACTTCGAGGCGCGCGACCGTGAGCTCGCCGCCTTCCACAGCTATACCATCGGCGTCGGCGCCGCCTACCAGTTCCACGTGCCTTCGGCGCCGTGGATCAACAAGAGCACCTTCAACGTGCGCGCTGATCACCTGCTGGTCGACTACAGCGACTTCCGCGACGCGCTGCTCGCCGCGCAGTACGGTGCCGGCAAAGAGCCGCTCTACAAGCTCAACGCGAACATCCTCCAGGTGTTCGTCTCCGTCTGGTACTGAACGCACCCTGAATTGCCGTCCTTGCGCGGAGCGCGTCACGGGCGTCGCAAAGCGCACGCGTCGAGAGCGTTGCGCGCGCGAGTGAGTTAAGCTTCACGACAACCGGCACTCGCCGCTGAGCTTCGTCGCACGGCGGCGACAGCTTCGACCACAGGGGATCCGTCACCATGCGCACCCGCAACTGTCTCATCCTGCTCGCGGGCCTGGCACTCGCCTGCACAGCCGCTATCGCACAGGCCAAGGCTCGCGAGGAAGGACGTCTGCTCACCGCCAGTGAGGTGCTGGAGGAGCTGCGCACCACGCGCGATCAGGTAATTCCCGACCGCCTGCTGGAGCGCGCCTACGGAATCCTGGTCATCCCGGACATCACCAAGGTCGCCTTCTTCGCCGGCGGCCGCCGGGGCCACGGCGTGATGGTAGTACGTGACGGTCAGGGTCGCTTCACCAGCCCGGTATTCGTCACGATGACCGGCGGCAGCTTCGGGTGGCAGTGGGGCGTGCAGTCGGCGGATATCGTGCTCGTCTTCACCACGCCGAAGGGTATCGAGGGAATCAACGGCGGCAAAGTGACCCTCGGCGCCGATGCCTCGGTGGCCGCGGGCCCGGTCGGACGCCAGGCCGAGGCCGCTACCGATCCGAGCTTCAAGGCGGAGGTCTACTCCTACTCACGCAGCCGCGGCGTATTCGCGGGGCTTGCGCTCGACGGAACGGTGATCAGCATCGACGATGAGGCGAACGCCGACTTCTACGGCAAGCCGGGAGTCGCCGCCAGCGACATCATCGCGGGAACGATCACGAGCGATGACTCGTCGGCGCAGCGCTTCCTTGCGGCCGTCGCCACGAGCACGGGCACGAGCGGCCCGCAACGCTCAGCCTCGGCAGCCCCTCCCCCGGCCCCGGCCTCTGCGCCAAATCCGAGTCCGCAACCTGCGCCACAACCCGCGCCGGTCCAGTCGTTCCCGATGACCGATCCGCAGCCGGGGCAGGAGCCTAAGTAGGGATCGCTCAGCCCTCGCCCACCGGGCCTGCGGGCGCTGGCGCTGCTGCCGTTGCCGTTACCGCGGATTCCGGGGCGGCCGCGGCAGCCAGTCGGCGGCGCATCTGCCACGAGAGCAGCACGAAGCTGGTCACGGCCTGCAGCGTCACGGTCGCCACCGACAGATACCAGACCTGCGTCAGCGAGAAGTTGGCCGAGCGCGACATCAGCACGGCGGGCAGGACGAAGGTAAGAAGACGTGAGGCCGAGCTGAGGAGCGAGGGCCATGTGTTGCCGAGTGCCTGAAACGCGCCCGAGCAGGTGAAGATCAGGCCGGTCGCGATGAAGTTCCAGGAGATGATCCGCAGGTAGGTCGCTCCGACCGAGACCACATCCGGCTGCCGCGAAAAGAGCTCGATGAACCACTCCGGCCGCCACTGACACACCAGTGTGATCGCCAGCATCAGCGCCGAGCTCTGCAGGGCAGCGGTACGAAAGGTCGCACGCACGCGGTCAAAGCGGCGCGCGCCGAAATTCTGACCGGCGACGGGCGCCACCGCGAATGCCACTGCCATGACCGGCAGGAACAGACCCTGCATCACCCGGCCACCGACCCCGAACCCCGCCTGGGCCGCGGGGCCAAAGCTGCTGATCACCCAGTAGATGACGCCGAGGATCACGAACATCATGAAGAACTCGCCGCCCGCGGGAAGGCCCACGTTGAGAATGCGGCGGATGAGGCTCCACTGCGGCACCCACAACCGCGGATGCAAAGCGACGTAGTGCTCGAGGCGCACGAAGTAGACCCACAGAAACGCGACGCCGCAGGCGATCGAAATGCTGCTCGCGAGACCGGCGCCGGCCGCACCCAGCGGGTGATGCGTGCCGCAGCCGCTGATCAGCACGGGCGCCAGCACGGTGTTGAGGATGACCGTCAGCATTTGCACCATCATGGTGGGCCGCACGATGCCCGTGCCCCGCAGCGCCGAGCCCATGGCAACCATCGCAAACTGCAGCGCGAGGCCCGGCGTGTAGCCATGCAGGTAGGAAGTGCCGGCCGCGGCAGCGAGGGGGTCGGCAGCCACGGTGCGCGCGTACGGGCCCGCGAAGAAGCCCGCGCAGAGCGTCAGCACACCGAAGAT